>Ga0209723_1000410_pt1 | contig 81128 bp, 72 predicted proteins | sample BiotimSIPDNA_2_FD_185750 | JGI IMG/M metagenome (GOLD analysis project Ga0209723, IMG submission 185750) | Anaerobic biogas reactor microbial communites from Washington, USA - Biogas_R2 time_0 SIP DNA (SPAdes) (version 2) | ecosystem: Engineered > Bioreactor > Anaerobic > Unclassified | place... | reverse complement strand
TGAAATTACCACAATCTCGCTTTTTTCAAAAATCGATGGTGTTATATATTTAACCAAAGGATGAAAATCCCTAATATCAATTATATATTTGATGTCGTTATTAAAGAGATGCATTTGCATAAAAAAACATAATTGAAGACTAAATATTATCACCATGTCATATTTATTGTTTATCAAATGTTTAAATGCAAATTTAGTGAATTTAATATAATCATAAAAATTTCTTCTTGCACCCCTCTTTCCATCGCAATATGTAAGTGCGCTGTCTTCTTCATCTCCAAATCTATCCCAGTTAATTACATCGTAATCGATCTTTCCATCAAGTATTTCTGTATAATTACTAAGATAGGGCATGTAGAGTAAGCTCGCCGGGGCAATTAAACACAATTTCACTTCGCCCTCCAAACGACACGATTCACATAATCCGTATAGGAAACAATAATCCTCAAAACCTTATCCGACACATTCGGCATAGAGTAATCAGCCACTAAACGCAGTGTATCCTTATCTTGTGTTTCCAAAACTGATAGACCTTGCAACACTCTCTCTTTTTGAAGACCCACCATCATCACGGTACCTTCCTCCATCGCCTCAGGACGCTCATGTGCTTCACGCAGATTAAGGGCTTTAAACCCCATGATAGACGACTCTTCACTTATTGTGCCACTATCACTCAGTACCACCTTAGAATTAAGTTGCAAGTTATTGTAATCGATAAATCCCATCGGTTTCATTAGCTGAATTAAATCATTGAAGGCAAGGCTATCATCTGCATCAATCCTATTACGCGTCCTTGGATGAGTTGAAACAATAACTGGCATTTGGTGCTTATCAGCTATAGCGTTTATCGTATCAACGAAATTATAGAAATTTCTATCAGGAGTTATGTTCTCTTCACGATGAGCGGATACAACAAAATACCCTCCTCTTACCAAACCCAAGCGCTTATAGCTGTTTGCATTATGAATGTCATCCATTTTGTTATTAAATACTTCAAACATCGGACTTCCTGTCTTAATAACTCGATCCGCAGGCAATCCTTCAGCCAGAAGATATTCCCTAGCAATATCCGAATACGTTAAATTTATATCTGCTATATGGTCAACAATTCTTCTGTTTGTTTCTTCAGGAACTCTTTGATCAAAACATCTATTTCCTGCTTCCATATGAAAAATAGGTATTTGATGCCTTTTTGCAGCAATAGCACACAAACAAGAATTTGTATCACCTAGCACAAGAAAAGCATCAGGGGCCTCTTCTATTAATATTGGATCAATATTAATAAGTATTTGTCCAATAGTCGCCATTGGAGTTTCTTCTGCAGCGTTCAGAAAAAAATCGGGCTTTCTTAGTCCAAAATCTTCAAAGAAAATCTCATTCAATTCATAATCATAATTCTGTCCTGTGTGAACAAAAATATGTTCGATCGCTTTCGACTCTTCTAACTTTTGAATGACAGCAGAAAGCCGAATAATCTCCGGACGAGTTCCCACAACTGTCATCACTTTCAATCTTTTCATCCTTATGTCTCACACTTCTTCAAAATACGTATCCGGTCTCTGCGGATCGAATATTTCATTTGCCCAAATTCCTAATATTGTGAGTAAAACCGGGTAACATGTGAACTGCCTTTATCTGGTCTCCTGATACTTTAAAGGAACGAATTTCATCTGAACCGATCTCTCGCATTTCAATGAGTCCTTGCCCGGAGACTACAATAAAGAACTCCCATTTACTATGATGCCAATGTTGCCCTTTCGTTATTCCAGGCTTAGATATATTGACAGAAAACTGCCCTGCATTTTCTGTCTTCAACAGCTCAGTAAAACTACCTCTTTCGTCACAATTCATATTTAAAATGAAAGAGGACTTTTCTTGCGGCAAATAAGATAAATACGTCGAGTACAATTTTTTTGCAAAAGAGTCCTGAGGAATCTCCGGAATTAACAAGGTCTGGGGCTGAGAACGAAATCTATCGAGCAAATCAACTATTTCACCAAGCGTCACCTTATGGGTTAATGGACAATAACAGAATTTTCCATTTTTGTTCGGCACCGGCAGAACTCCCTCGTAGTCACAACGATGCACCTTGCCTTCTAGCAATTGAAGCATTTCTTCCAGAAGGTCATCTATATAAAGCAATTCTAATTCAGTAGCACGATCATTAATATAAATTGGCAGATCATGCGCAGTGTTGTTGCAGAAAGTGGCCACGACTGAATTATAATTCGGTCTACTCCACTTGCCAAACAGATTCGGAAATCGGTACACATAAACCTGGTTACCAGTATCCTGTGCGTATCGAAAAAACAAAAGCTCACCTGCAAGTTTGCTTTTTCCGTAATCGCTCTCCCAATACCTACCTTCCAAGGAAGCTTGTATAGATGAAGATAGCATGACAGGTGAAGTGTTGTCATGCTTTTTTAAAGTATCTAGCAACTCACTGGCAAAACCAAAATTCCCCTCCATAAAATCAGTCACATATTTCGGACGATTCACCCCCGCCAAATGAAACACAAAATCTGCCTTCTCACAAAACATCTCTAGTTCTTCACGAGTAGAATCTATGTCATACTCAAAAACTTCCTCAACGGTGAATCGTCTTGTTCGCTCTTTTCCATCGCGAATATTTTTCAGAGATTCAACAAGATTTCTCCCGACAAAGCCTTTAGCCCCCGTAATCAGGATTTTCATCTATATTGTCCTTTCCATTTTTCGAGTTCCTCCACGACCAAAGGAACTGTTAACAACTTCTCTATTACTTCACTCACACTCATCAGCCTAGTATTATTAGAATTAAATTCCTCCAAAATATTTCGCTCTTGATCACCATTTATATAATACTTATCATAGTTCAAATCGCGTTTATCTGAAGGGACACGGTAGAACACGCCCATATCAATTGCACGTGCACATTCCTCATTAGTTAACAAGGTCTCACACATTTTTTCGCCGTGTCGAATACCAATAATCACATCCATATGGTTTGGCTTAAAGAGTTCCCTAACGGCATCACGAAGAACACCTATAGTTGCCGCAGGTGCCTTTTGAACTAGAATATCACCAGATTCGCCATGTTCAAAAGCAAACATCACTAAATCAATGGCTTCCTTCATAGTCATAATGAATCGCGTCATCGTTGGATCTGTCACCGTCAAAGGCTTATTATCTTTAATTTGACTTATAAACAGAGGAACGACTGAACCCCTTGAAGCCAACACATTCCCGTAACGTGTACAACAAATCAAAGTCTTGTTTGGGTCTACAGATCTTGCCCTTGCAACGACAACCTTTTCCATCATCGCCTTTGATGTACCCATTGCATTGATGGGATACGCTGCTTTGTCAGTTGAGAGACAAACCACCTTTCTAACCCCTGACTCAATTGCAGCAGTTAAGACATTATCTGTTCCAATAACATTTGTTTTGACCGCCTCTATTGGAAAAAATTCACACGAAGGGACTTGTTTAAGAGCGGCGGCATGAAAAACATAATCTACATCATGCATTGCTTCTTTAACACTATTAACATCACGAACATCTCCGATGTAAAATTTCAGTTTTTGGACACATCCTGGAGCAATCTTCTGATAATAATGTCTCATGTTATCTTGTTTCAATTCATCTCTGGAAAAAACTCTAATTTCTTTGAGTTCTGAATTCAAAAAATAATCAAGAACTGCATTTCCGAAAGAGCCTGTTCCGCCTGTAATCAGTATAGTATGACCTCTAAAAAGTCCCACAGTACACCTCTTTTATCTAACCGGCATATACAATTGTTATTGCATTCTTTTGATCCCTACCAGTATTCGTTTTCAAACTATCTGTCATATTAGCAATCGGGATACTGTCAACACCGAGAACTTCTTTGTATGTTCTCTGCATCATATCAGAGACCGTGAAGAAATTATCTGTTACCGAGAGGATACTTTTTAACCTTTTCAAAGTTCCTTTTCTATATGTTTTGTCGATAATACTTTCTTTTCTACGGGGAAGAATATAATCATCTGTTATGTACACCGATAGTTTCGCATTATATCTCTCTTTAATAAAACGGCATATTTCATATGGAAACCATGCATCACCAGCAACATAAAAAATACAAGTTGGAGAAAAATCATCTAGCCATTCAAGCAGTTCTCTTGATAACCAGTGATTATGCCAAATAGCTTCCCTAATCAAGCATGTAAAACTATTTCGTTTTACCCCCCAAAATCTCTTAGTAGAGTTGCCTCCATCTTTACTCTTTTCTTTAGTAATAATATTATTCTGTGAATAAATTGTTCCAGTAGACTTTTTATTATACCATCTGCTTAATACAGCTTTGTCAGAAAGAGAATAATAGTCATAACCATTAATTTCTGGAGTTTCTGTACGAAAATAAAGTTGGCGTACATTATCCTCTGGCAAAAAATCAATGAATGAGTAGATTGTTTTTCCATTATTTCCCGTATTACTAAATGCATTTCCACTTATAACCAGAAGCCTATTCTTCGTTATGTCTTCCATCATATTATTCACCAAGTCGGCGCGTCACCGACACAAATATTCAATAAAAGTATACCGCTATTTTATACTTTCATACTATATCTGCTATGAATCAATCGAAGTCTTTATTGTTTTATATACCGCAACAACATTATAGTCTTGAACCAACGTCTTTTGAGCGTTATTCCCATAACGATGTCTTATAGACTCATTTTTTACTAAAAACGATACCAAGTTGCTAAATGTATTGACATCATTACTCTCGCACCAACAACCGAATTCTCCTTGTTCTATTATATTATGCAGATCTGTATATGGATCCGTAGCAGCAAGGACAGGTAATCCAGCCTGCATATATGCCAAAATTCTGCTTGGAATATTAGGTATCGTAAAATTATGCTCCAAGAAGATTAGCCCAACATCACACGCAGACATTAGTCGATCATATTTCTCTTTCGGCAAGCGCTTTATCAATTTAACATTTTGTGGTTTATCTTGATCAATAAATGATTGAAGCAAACCGAACTCTGTTCCATCGCCTATTATCACATAAAATGCTTCGTCGTTTACACTTTGCTTTTTTAAGCATTCTATAACAAATGGTATGCCCTGTGGTTTTCCAAGATTTCCACCATATATAAAGATGCATTTATTAGTAGGTAATCCAAACTCACCTCTAACCGCTGTTTTCTCTTGTTGCGAAAGTCTTTTATCAGTTGGCTCCACAGCATTGGGGCACTCCTCTAACTTAGAGTTTTCAAGTTTATTGTTCGCCTTTAAATATTCAACATTCCCCCTAGACATGCAACCTATTTTGTCTGAAATTCTATATAGATATTTTTCCTTTTTACGAAAATATCTGTAGATAACCCCTTTTAGACCTGTTTTCTTCAAAGCTCCAAGATCAACAGCACCAGCAGGGAATATATCCTTTAGCATCAAATAAGCATACGCACCATCTCTCTTTTTAATATAAGCAATTGTATTTGCAAATGTAATAGGGGGTGTTGGATAAAGAACAAGGTCAATTTTTACATCTGACAGGTATTTTTTTATGGCTCTATTCAATATTGGCTCTATAGTTAACATTGACAATGCTTTTTCAATATTCGTTGTTTTCTGTATGTTTCCTATCCGAGGTTTTACGATAACAACGCCATCTTCCTCAATGACATAATCATGTTTTCTTTTTTTTCTTTCAGTTGGGGAAATGGCATATACCTTATCTCCATTCTTTTTAAATTCCCTAAGCAAATCTGTATAAATACCAGATGTTTTAATCGTCTCAAAATCGATAAGAGATATAAAAAGAATATTCATATATTTCCAGACAGCCTAATTATCAAAATTCGTTCCATTAAATGGCTCCCTGGTATCACGAGCCCTATATTCACTACCTTGAAATACTGCTTTGATAACAGCAAAGATCATTTTCAAGTCAGTCCAAAAGCTAATATTCTCTATATAGAATATATCATTTTCGAACTGGTCTCTCCATGTCCATGTTTTGCTCTCTGAAGGAGTAATTCTTTCAATAGCCAGTCCAGGTCTGACAACATGTCTCATTGCGTAGCGCTTAGGATATAATGGTAAGTATATTTCCAGCAAAGGTCGCGGCCCGATAACAGACATATCACCTTTAAATACATTAAATAACCCAGGCAACTCATCTATTGAAGTTTTCCTTAAAAAATAACCAAACTTTGTAACGCGTTGTTCACCTGACAGTAATTTGCCATTCTCATCCTTTTTGTTATTCATTGACCGGAATTTATACATTAAGAAAACCTTCTCGTCTTTCCCTGGGCGTCTCTGTTTATAAAAGATTGGTCGTCCATGAATAATTAACTCAATTATTGATACAATCAGCAACAATGGTGAAAGACAAAGAATAGCGAAGCTGCTCAGAAAAATGTCAAGTATCCTTTTTACAAAGCATGAATAAAAACTCTTCTTAGGCTTTGGAATCTCAGTACTCATGATTACTCCTATAAAGACAGCTCAGAATCTGCTATTGTGCATCATTAAGGGCATCAAGTGATCAGGGGTAAAAGTAACAAAGATAATGCCACCAATCTCATCGACACTCGTTCCTGTGCCTTTCAACAATTCCTCTGCTCATGTAATACACAAGTCAGATGAGGATGTTCCGGGATTAGCCAGATATCATATTCTAATTCCCGTTGACTCCATGATAAGTTTGGCTTCATCAACGTACATTTCTCGTATTGAACTCTCATTATCTACTCTGTTTTCTGGCACACAGAACACAATTCCGTCGATATGCATACCTCTTGTTGATAACAATAGCATTATCTATCTCGCAGTTTTATTTCTCTAATCAAGCAAAAAGCTTCTGCTGCATAACAATTAACAGTTGAACCCCGATATTTTGCTAAGCTCTCTATTGACTCGATGGATCTGGGATTAGGAAATGTACCCACTTGAGAAGTAAATTTGGCCATAGATTCTAGCTTGATATTCAAAGTAGAACTGATATCTTCATACACGGTAGGTATAAACTCATTCACAGTGTTTGGAATATCCCATCCTGTCTCTGAAAGAGTTTCATAAGCATATATCCTTTTCACCACATGCTTATATTTCGGACGGAGTGCAACCATACAAGCATCAACAATCATCTTATGGTCGAGCTGCATATCTCCACGATGCGGAATGTATACTTCATCAGGTTCAAGCATCTGGACTACATCACTAATCTTTCCATTTAGTTCGTAGCGTGGAACAGTCTCAAGCATGACTGCAGGAAAGTCAAGAAACAATGTTTTTTTCGCTCCAAGTAATGCATCTGCTTCTCTGCACTGCTGCTGTATTATCTGAACACGTTCTTCATTGAAAAGTGGTGCAGTCCCTTTTGTTACAACACACACATATACTTCATGCCCGTCCTTTGCCCGTTTTGCCATGGTTCCACCAACACCTAATACTTCATCATCCGGATGAGGTGCAAATACTAATACTCTCATCTATTCTCCTTCATTAATGCATGCTGACCATATCTTGTGTTAAATCCAATCGTAATTATTTGGAGTACCAACACTACCATGCCCTGGATATACAACCTTTATTTTTGGTAGTATCTCCTTTATCAGAGGTAGCGTTATTTCTTGAAACTCCTTTTTATTTCCTCCAGGCATTTTATACATAGGTCCAGTTTCTAACATCGTGTCACCCGAGAAAAATATATCATTCAAAAGGAGGCATGCGCTCCCCGGTGAATGCCCTGGAGTAGATATCACCTCAATTTTCAATCCATTCCAATTGAAGACTGTAGAATCGCTGAAAACGATATCAGCTGGATCGCAAACAAAAGGGATAAATTGATTTTTCTTTTCTTTCCCTGAAAGATCTAACATTATATCTGCAAACGCTGATAGGTTATGTGTTTCGCTTTGTATTCTATTCGAACATTTTTCTTGTGCAATCACAACACATCTATGCTGTGCTCTGATTCTATTTAAGCCGCATACGTGATCAAAATGCTCATGAGTAAGAAACACAGTGATATCCCCGGAAAGACTCATTATTGCTTTGTTACTATCAACCGGATCTATGACAAGTGTTGCTCCATTTTTTCTTATCACGTACATATTCGAGTTAATATAATCCCAGGTATATTGCTGTATTTCTACACCAGCAAACATTTCCTTCACTCCATAAAAGCCATTACGTCACCGACAGTTCTGAAAGCCTTAATTTCCTCGCTAGTTAGCGTCTTTCCGCACTCATCATCCATCAGGACAATCAGGGACAGCTTTGTCATTGAATCCCAGTTGTCCAGTTCCTCCAACAGTTTGTCTGCTGAGAGATCCTCAACATCACAATCAAAGGTGTCGGCCAACAGTTCTAACTTCTTCTCGTTAGTCATATAAATTACTCCTTTTTCTAGCTAGTTTTTGGTACATTTTTGTTTCAAGAGGAAAGTATTCCTCCGTCAACACCTATATTAGAACCTGTTATAAAACGCGCTGCGTCTGATAGCAGAAACGCTATCATATTGGCCACATCTGCAGGTTCACCCAATCCAAGATACTGCCGATACATAAGTACTTCAGCATCATAACTGTCCCCAGCATTATCTTTAAATTTCTCATAAATGTCCGTGTTTATCATTGCAGGGCACACTGTATTCGCCCTAATATTATTCTGTGCTAACTCCTTAGCAAAGCATCTCACAACAGCATCCATGGCAGCCTTGGACGCACAATAAGCAGTTTTTGCCTGATTACCCTGAGAGGACGAGATCGATGAGATGCCAACAATACTCATGCCAAGATTAAAGCAGTTCTTCTTTGTAATGCACCTTACGATTTCAACAAACGAATTGAAATTAATATCCATTACCTCACGTAAATGTGCGGGTTTAATCATCTTGAGTGGTCTCGTACTGCTTATGCCTGCCGAATGAACAAATCCATCTAAAGGTCCCACCTCAGAAATCAAGCTTTTGATGAAAGCTTCAATTTTATCAATATGGCTGAGATCAAAAGCAAAGTAACGATGTCCATCACCTTCCAGCTTCACCATTACTTCTTGGAGTTTTTCTTCTCTTCTTGCCACGAGCACTACTTTTGCGCCAAGCTGACTACAAAGGACAGCGGTTTCGGCTCCCATCCCAGATGATGCTCCCGTGACCAATATTCTTTTTTCAGCTAAATTTACTAAATTCTTCATTACATATCCTCCGGTGAATGAATAACGCCTTCTGCGAAGTACTCATCGGTCTCAATAATTGGAAAAATATCAGCTGTATTGATATGCGCTGACATCACACCCCATGAGAGACCTACGCCAAATCCGCACATGAGAACATTTATCTCCTTTTCTTCATTATTTTTTCCATAGACGTCTGAAAGTAAAAGTGGAATTGAAGGAGCAGAGGTATTGCCGTAACGATCCAAGCAATGAGGCATTTTGTTGATGTCTGCCTTCAGTTTCTTAGCCAACTGCTGCTGTATAAACTGGTTAGCTTGATGAAAAGCCAAGCAGTCAAAACTTTCCACGTCTTGTTCTGTCTCTTTCAAAAAATCTTTAATAGTCTTTGGTACTTTCGTCACCGTAAAGGAGAACACATCCGTACCATTCATGATTGTATTATACAGAGTTCTAGTACTTCCATCACCCCATACCATAGGTTCATGTGTATCCTCCAAGTTTCTAAATCCACCTGCCGGTGCAATGATAGCACGATACCCGGTGCCATCTGTACACACCTTCCCTTGCAGTAGATTTTCCTCTTCTGTTTTCTCCAGAAGGACAGCTGCGCCACCATCGCCAAAAAGCATTGCAGCAGATTTGTCTTCCGAATAAATCATCTTTGTCATTGTTTCACCAACAATGATTAATGCTCGTTTCGCCTCGGAGCATGCAAGCATAGAAGCTGCAATTTGAGTACAATATATAAAAGCAGAACACCCCAGCCCAACATCAAAAGCTGCGCAATCTTTACTTAAGCCTAATCTCTTATGAAGAACACAAGCAGTTGCTGGTCTTCGATAATCCGTACTATGAGCGCCAAATACAAGTATTCCTATTGTTTCCCTGTCTATATTCTTTTCCACGAGAAGTTTCTCTGCTGCTACATAGCCAAAATCAGAGGCAGTCTGATGATTAAAAGATTCTCTGTGCTCTCTGACACCTGTCATATCAACAAATTTCTGAACTGCTTCGTCACTAAACTTGTCATTGAAGTCAGTGCTTTTAACAATTTTTGTTGGCACCGCGCTGGCGATCCCCACAATACGAATATTATTAAAATTAAAACTTGGCATACTGTAACTCCTTTACAGTTGTTACGAGGGTTTCTTGATCTGTAACGTTAAACATTCTTACGCCCTCTTTGAATGTTTTTTTCACGAATCCAGATAGTGTCTTTCCCGGACCAAGCGAAACAAACGTATCTACACCAGCTGAAAACATATTCCTTAGCGTGTCTTCCCAGCGTACAGGTGATTTGGCCTGAAGGATCAATTTCTCCCTAATGACCCGCGGATCATCCTCTATATTTGCATCCACATTCAAATAGATAGGAATGGAAGGCTGATTAAATTCGATAGTCGAAAGCGGTTCTCTCAGGTTTTCTGCAGCCAGTTTCATTAACTCACAATGGAATGGCGCACTAACAGCAAGTTTCATGGCACGAATTTTCCGTTTTTTCGTAATCTCAAGGAGTTTATCAACTGACTTTGCTTCTCCTGAAACAACTATCTGTCCGGGGCAGTTGTAATTTGCCGGAATAACATAGCCCTCGGCTTCATAACACAGGGCTTTAACCTCAGCATCGGTAAGTTTCATTACCGCAGCCATAGCCCCTTCTCCTACAGGCACTGCTTCCTGCATAAAGTCAGCGCGCTTCTGGACTACACGAAATGCATCTTCAATCTTAATGACGTCTGCTGCAACAAGTGCCGCATATTCTCCTATAGAAAACCCCGCAACCACATCCGGCACAACCCCATAGGATGTAATTGCCTTATATGCCGCCAAATCAGCTGCAAGAACGCAAGGCTGTGTATTATGTGTCAAGTTTAAATCATCTTGAGTTCCATCAAAACACAACCCACTTATCGACCTTCCTAAAGAGCAATCAGCAATTTCGAAAACCTTCTTTGCTTCTGCATTCTCTATAGCCACTTCGTTCATCATTCCCGGAAACTGGGCACCCTGACCACTAAACAGGAAAGCTATTTTCATTCGTCCAACTCCTATCAATCACATTAATCTCTCTTTGAATTCTGGTCACATGCCCCTTCTTTTTGCTTACTGAGGCACATCATGATCTGCACAATCATTTTGGTCTCACATAAGAATGACACATAAAACAATCGTTTACTTAACTACTATATAATCCAAAGTTTAACATCATATCAATGAAACTGCCTTTCGTAGTACGATAATACTTTTTTTCTTTCTCTATATCAGTCAAGGTAATTCATTGTTCAAGTCTCTCACAAATTCATCTTCTTCGCGGGGTTGCCAAAAACTCTATAGCCCACTCTTATATTAGTAACGACCACGCTTCCATTTCCAACATATGCATCATCTCCGATTTTCTTACCAGGAGCGATGACCACATGCCCCCCAATAAACACCCTTTTCCCCAGAACAACACACCCACTTATAGCACTCATTCCCGATATCGTACAATAATCCCCCACAACAGCATCATGACCAATATTTGATCCAAGCAGCGTCACAAAATCTCCGATATTCGTGTTAACAGTAATCTTTGCAAAAGGATAAACAACAATGCCACGTCCAATATGGTTAAAGCTTCCGATAAATGCAGTCGGATGAATGACAGATACAAACTTCGCACCTTTTTCCTCAAGCTTTTCAGCAATTATCTCTTTTATGTGAGGCTCTGCGATTGCCATTACAAAGCATTCTTCCTCCGTGGGCTGCCAGTCTTGGATTTTCCCAATAACCTCATAATCGCACTCGTAACCATCAAGTGCATTCAAATTATCATCTATAAACCCCAAAACATCCCATTTATACTCCGCGTCATTGATATCTTTCACAATCTGGAGCACTTCACGTCCACAACCACTTGCGCCAACTATTATCAATTTCATTCACTATTCTCCTGCCTCGTTTTACTTGACTTGCAAAAAGTCAGTGCCCTTTTCACCTACTATCGTACCTTCTTCAAAGTCTTTCTCAACAGTTGCCTTAACCACAACTTCAGATCTTTTTCCCCAGTTTATTATGCGGATATATGTTCGGTAATTAAATCTATACGACTTCACCCTAAAGCTATGGAAAACTTGCACACATTTTCTTACCGAAGGTATTCTAATTTTTTCCAATTATTCGATTTTCAAAGTTCTGCTATAGGCTTTTACTGGTAGTTTCTCGCTTAACAAAAGTACCGAAAACGCCCTATTTATGCGGTTTCCAAGACCTCTTGAAATATGAATTGAAGTAGTCGTTTAACGTCCACTAAATAGTCGCAATAAGATTATTATCAAGAAACCGTTTGCCATCTTTTCCCGGACGTTGCGATATAACCCTTCATCCTCTATCACGAGCGACTTTAGCAGGTGATCCATAAGCAATTTTGTTTGAATCGATACTCTTCGTTGCGGCTGATGCAAGTCCAAGAATTGTATCATCACCAATATGGACATAATTGGATACTAGCGAATTACCGGATATCAGAACTCTTTTCCCTGTTGATGAACTGCCAAACATAATTGTTTCACCCACAATAAATGTATCCTCACCTATACGAACATTATGGGAAATGAACGAAGAGCTATCAACTTTCGCTCCGCGTCCAATAATCGTATCATCGATGGCACCGCGGGCGATCACAACATTGGCACCAATTTGGACATCGTCTTCAATAGTTACACCTCCGAATTGAGGTATAGTCAGAGCCCTGCCTTCTTCATCCCTGTCCGTGGTCAAACCGTCCGCACCAATCACAGTATTCTCACGAATCACAACGTTCTTTCCAATCGAAATTCTGCCTAGCAGCTTTACTCCAGCTCCTATCCAAGAACATTTGCCAATCACAACATCTTTTCCAATGTATGCGCCCGGAAAGATCGTACAATCACCAGCGATAATTGCCCCAGCCTCAATAAAGACTCCGTTTTGAACACAATAAGCTGAAGGCAAAGGAAGATTATTAATCTGATTATCTCGAAAAAACATGCAAAAAGATTTGCGCGGATTTTCACACACAGCAATTGCATGGTTGTTGGCTGTTACTTCTGAGAAATCGACACCTTCAGGCCAAAACACAAGGCACTGTTTTACAGATTGCAAGTCGTGTTCTAGTTGTAATGCGCGGTCTGAGTTTTTTTTCGATAGGAACATCACCGATTGATCCTTAGGATTATCAACACTAGCTGGACGAACAACATCAAAACTCATGTCGGATACATATTTATTGACATTTACCCTGAAATAATTCTCCATTACATATCCTTTTCTCTTAAAATAGAATTCCCATTGAAATGGTGAAATCCCGGATTATTCTCTCCCATCACTCATTCTTACGGTAACCGGCTTGGAGGTACGTCACTAAGGCGCAACAACTAAAAAGTAAGAACTCTTTGAACACCTTTTACAACTCGCTCCACGTCGCTCTTATCCATATTGAGATCACTCGGCAAACACAACCCGCTCCTAAACAGCTCCTCGCCCATACTCCCATCAGATTGAGCCGTAATGAAATCACAATGCTGATAGAATGGCTGCATGTGTATAGGTTTCCAAATAGGTCTTGAGTGGATATTCTCTGCATTAAGTTTCGACATAATTTCAGCAGGTTTGCTCGGGTCGTCAAAAGTGAGGCAACTAAGCCAGTAGTTAGGATAGACACCCTTCGGTACGGGCATCATTTTAGCCTTACCCGTTGTCTCAAGATGCTCCTTGTAATATTCAAAGATTGTTTTCTTCGCTTCAATGTGTCGATCTAGAACCTTTAGCTGTCCGCGCCCAATGCCGGCCACTACGTTCGACATTCGGTAATTGTATCCTAACTCTTCATGCTGATACCAAGGTGCATCTTCTCTCGATTGCGTTGACCAAAAACGTGCTTTTGCACAGAGCTGCTTCGCCGTATCCGGGTTATTACCCGTCAGCATACCGCCGCCCGATGTAGTGATGATCTTGTTCCCGTTGAAACTGAAACAACCGATGTCCGACGCCGTTCCGGCGTATAGTCGTTTCGGCGTATCGTGCCAGCGGCGCTTCGTCTCCCCCTCTGCACGATAATAATAGGCATCATACGTTGTACCGAGCGACTCGGCGGCATCTTCTATCACCGGCACGTCATACTCATCACAAAGTGAGAGAATGTGATCAATATCTGCGAGGAGACCGTACAGGTGTACAGCTATTACAGCCTTAACCCGTCCCTTATACTTGTCCAGCGCGATCCTCAACGCTTCGGGATCCATATTCCACGTCGACCACTCTGAATCGACGAGCACAGGGGTCGCATTTTGATACACGATAGGATTGACAGACGCCGCAAAAGTTAGTGAGGAACAAAGAACGATATCTTCTCGAGGATCTCTCGCGTTGGGATCGTTGGGACGAATCTCCTCTCCGACGCCTACAAGTTTAAGTGCGAGATGGATCGCAGCAGTTCCGGAAACGAGGGCAGCCGCATCCTTCGCGCCGATTGCTGCCGCAAATTCCTTCTCAAACGCCGTCACATTCGGTCCGAGCGGAGCAATCCAGTTCGTCTCAAAGGCTTCCCTTATATACTCCAGCTCATACCCCTCATCACTCATACGAGGGGTGGACAGAAAAATAGGCTTATTATTAATTTTGCTCTTCACTTCAACCAAACTCTCTCACGTCTCCAATTCCTTCGAGTGATCGACGCTTCAATAGATATTGTTTTCAAGAATCCATTCAATTGAAGGACGTTTAAGGAGACGCCAGCAACAATCTCTTCTTTACTGACACCATTATCTTAGTCAACCATTCATAAGATCCTCGAAGGCAACTAAACCCCGATGTAACTGAAATCATATCTCAGCTATTATCTCACAAGTCTTAAACGAGGTAAAGGACAAGTAACCCGTATTCAGGTCACCTGTCCTTCTTTCATTGCCAATACATTAGTGTAGCGGGACGGAAGTATTACATTTTGCAGCTTTTCACTCAACTACACTTCTTCAGCTTAATCTTATATCCTGCGCTGTCTAAGGTTTCTACTCCCCTACTCCCGAACAGATTCGTTCTGTACTTCGGTCGGAACTTCCTCCGCATGTTGAGCTACTTCTTCCACCTGTTCCGGTACGACCGCACTCGCAGTCGATGCTACCAGCGCTGCTCTCTTCTTCCTCTTCCTGCGGCGGACGAGCCACACGATAAGGAGGACAAGTGCGATGAACACGAAGACGGGCGACGCGTAGACGAGGAAGATGAGGAAATACTGGAATCCGAGCGCGATTCCGATACCCATCTTTTTGATACCGTTTTTCATCAGGTAGCCGACGTCGGACCACTTCATCGTCTTCAACGTCACGTCCGGCTTGGCGACGGTGGGGTCCTCTTCCATGCGGATCGTGATGCTGATGTGCGATTCCATCGTCAGGTAATCGAGCAGACGGAGACGACCTTTCGCGCTCTCAAGTTCGACCGTCAGTTCGTCGATACGGTATTGAACTTGGAGCGTCTCCTCGATTGTCGTCGCATTCTTCAGAAGAGTCCGATAGTGTTCAATCAATTTCTCGGTCGATTCGATACGGAGTTTCGTGTCGTAATAATCTTCCGTCACTTCGGCGCTTGTTACTGATTGTAATTCAATCTTCGTTGCGCTCTCCCCTGCGTGTTCCATGAAATCGGTCAGCTTGCCGTATGGGACGGCGACTTGCATCGTGATGGTCGTGAACGTTTCGCCGACGTTCTGCTCATAGGAGACGACGCGCCCACCGAGACTTGCCGCCAGATCTGACAGCGATTTGAATGTTTTGTCGACGTCGACGCTTCTGAGGGTGAGGTAGCCGTTCTCGATGAATTTGCGTTCGTAGACACCGGGCAAAGGCGAAACATTAGGCTCCTTCTCGATGTCGGGGACGACATTCTCGAAGTCCTTGCCGTAGCTTGCGTCACCCGGAGCTTCCCAATCGTCAAATCTTTCGTTACTTCCGACGTCTGATTTGATCGCCGAACATCCGACAAACAGCATCGAGCCGATTAGAAGGAATATCGCGATCGCAAGACGAATGTGATGCTTTCTCATTTTCTGTCTAACTGCCATCTCGTACGGTCTTCGATTCGATGATGACAGCTTCCTCCATTCTTGAGTGATTATGAGTTCGTCACCCTATTAGACGATATTGTTTACTTTTGGTTACGAGATGTACTTCATTCAAAAAGGGCGACACCTGCAAGTTCTTAAAGGATGGGCAAGCGTTTACCTTCCATAACCTCACGCTGTATCGTCGCCAACGCATCAGGTTGAAGAATTTTCCTCAGGAAATCGTCGACACGATAATTATTGGTGCTCGTCAATACGACGGCGCGCGTCAGCTCTGCAAGATCCAGATCGAACGGAATCTCGTGCAAATCGAGCGGAGGCACGTTAAGGACGAAGTCCATGACATCGCGATTGAAGACGAATGCGTCGATGTAACTCATCGACGTCGCCGTCGGCATCTTGGTAAAGTGAATATCGACGAAATCGGCCTCCCCCTTCTCGACGCGGTCGCCGAATACGCGCCTCGTTACAATCGCATGGTCCGGTGAGTTCGAGTCGATCCCGACGCGTTTTGCATCTTCTACCCTGCCGCCTACTCTCGTGACAATCGTATACCCCGATAAATAGCTGTAAGGCTTGAGCGTGATCGCGATCTCGATTAGACCCGTATATTGCTGCAAAATCAGATCCGCTGCGCATTTGCTCGCCAAGACGAAATCATACTGATTCGCAAGAAGCCCCTGAACCCGGCGGAGAGAGCCCTGCAAATAAGCGAGGCTGAGCGGGACTTTCGCTTCTTCGAACGCCGTATAAACGGATGAGGCGAGCGCCTCCTGGCGTCTCGTGCGAGAGATCGCCCCCGCCCCCGTCACATGATCCCAAGCGGCCTCGTACCAAAGAATATCTCTATCTCGATCCTTGAGAAAACTACCCAAGACACCGCGTTTTTCAATCGAAACGGCTCCTGAATTTTCCAGTCTCGAAAGAGCTTTTTGCACGGTACCGCGTGAGACGTCGAACATGTCGACGTAGTCATCAACTGTCCGCATGCGATCGCCGAGATCGAGCAAAACGGCCTCGCGCGCGATCGACATCGTCACAAGGTCGACTCTGTTGACTTTGCGAAAACGCGAACGAGGTTGTCTGATATCCTTTTGTTCCATGTTCCACACTACTTATTTATTTTAGGACAATACATTATTCAGATTTGAAATGACCTAACTCGCCTAATTCTTTGAATAAATCCTTGTTTTTCATATAGATCTTCTTGTAGATATCGTGGTAGATGCGCTCATATATTTCCACGTTCTGCGGTATCGGGTAAAAAGTCTTGTGCTCGCGCATCATGCACGCGACGCCATCCTCATAGTCCTTATAGATCCCTGCCCAGATACCGGCATTGATCGCCGCGCCGGCGGCACAGACTTCCGTATTACTGAGTCGCGTTGCCGGAAGATTGAAGATATCGGCCGTCAGCTGCATCGCCACATCGGACTTGCTGCCGCCGCCTACGATATAAAGCTTCTCAACGCTCGTCTTGCACTTCTTCTCCATGATTTCGAGACCTTCGCGAAGCGCATAGGCGATACTCTCGAGGAAAGCCCTATAAAGGTCGGCGACCGTGTGTCGATCGATCCACCCCGCGACCATCCCCTTGCCGTGCGGGTATAACCCCGGCTGTACGGTCCAGAACGGGAAAACGAATAAACCGTTTGATCCCGGAGGAACATCGGCAGCCAACTCGTTCATCTCGTTCAAAAATTCGGGCATCCCCTGCTCTTTCGAGTATTGATTACAAAACCATGTGATGAGCCAATACCCGCGGTATATGTTGTATTCGGGATTCCACGCGTCCGGGATACAGCTGGCGAACGTATAAAACTTGAGTTTGCTGTCCTCGACATAACGCGTGATGGTCGTGCCGATCGTCGCCATCGTTCCGTAGCTGACGGTCGCCTGCTTGGGACTGAAAACGCCAGATCCGAGCGTTTCGCACATCTTATCGCCCGCTGCGGCGATCAGCGGAAGTCCCACAGGCAACAGTGTCTTCTCGCTCGCTTCTTCGGTAATCTCTCCGAGTTTACTTCCCGGCGGGAATATATCGACCAGCTGGTCGCGCCTGACACCGAGAATTTTATAGACTGCGGGAATCTTGTACCAATCCTGCCGCCTTGCCTCGTACGGCATATAACCGACCTGCATAGCCAGTGAATCGTGGAAAACACCGCAAAGACGGTGCGTCAAAAAACCCGTGAGCGTCACGTAGATCTTGGCTTTGGCGTAGACCTCGGGCTCGTGAATGCGGATCCAGTTGAACTTCGACCGCGGAGCGACCATGTCAAAGAACGACCTTTTCACAGTATAGATGAGCTTATCCGCTCCCTTTAGCGTACGTCTCAGAATCGGAATAATCTCCGGCGTCCGACGCGTGTCGATCCATGTCAGCCAGTCGCGCAAAGGCTGGTTGTTCTCATCCAGCGGCAAGATGTTGTCTCGATTCGCCGTGATCGTCATCGCCTTGACCTGCACGATGCCGTCACCGAGCTTCTCGACGACTTCTCTAATCACCTGACACGAGTCATCCCAGAACTGCTCGGCGGGAATCTCCGCCCATCCGGGCTGCAAACTGTAGTACGGCTCGCTGATTTTTCGCGCCGACGCGATCTGATCGCCTTCGCGATTGAAAACGATAGCGCGCACGCTCTGTGTGCCGACATCGACGGCAAGGATGTAGGGATCGTTCATGGTGACTGCTCCTCCGTCTTCGTTGTCAGAGCTTATGCTTCCGCCTCTTCCGATTTATATTTTTCGTAAATCTTCATATACTTTTCGCAATAGTTCGGCGGCGCGTATTTTTCCAGTGTGTGCTTTATGTTCCACTCGCGGATGACGGTCTGTTGCTTCTGATTGACCCACACCTCGAATTTCTTCTTGACGGCGGCGCGATACATCGGACCGAGATCGTCCATAATCTCGTCGAACATGATTTTGCTGTTGCCTTCCCACTGAAGCTCGTCAAGCGTAATCTTCTTGTCCATTCTTTGCCCTTTCTCCTTTAATGCAGCCTCACTTGTGCCCATTATACATGCTTGTTCTACTACCCCCGTCGCTCTTTCTCTCATATTTTGCCCGTTTTATGAGAGCGACTCGATATATTCCTGCCACTGTCCAATAAGCGCGATATCGACATTATCAAAGACGGGGGCGCTCTCGTCGCGATTGATCGCGACGATCTTCTCTGCGCGTCGCAATCCGCTCATCGTCTGAACGGAACCGGATACACCGACAAGGATCGCCAGATCAGGCGCGACGGTCAATCCGCTCACGCCGATCTGCCGCTCGTGAGGAGCCAAATATCCTTGAACAAGCGCACGCGTGACACTCCACTCCAAATTATGCTTCTTCGCGAATAGAATGAGTCGATCTCTTTCATCTTCCGTCGTGATCGCTCCGCCCATGATCAGAAGACGTTTTGCTTCTTCGATGGTCGTCTTGCGTTCACATGTTTTCATCGAGAGAATTTTCGTTCTCCTGTTTTCCACGTCATGCGCCCTCTCAACGGCGACAACACCTCTTCCATCGTCCTGAAGATCGACGGCGAAAATCCGCGGACGCACCGTCGCCATCACGGGGCGATGCTCCGGTGTCACGATGGTGGCGAATACCTGACCGCCATAGGCAGGTCGCACCTGCTCCCATTGACCCGAGACATAACGCAAATCCGTTACATCAGCCGTTATGCCGGTCTTTAGAGCCGCCGCAGCAAGCGGTCCGACAGTGCGTCCGTGGTCGGTCGCCGACAAGAGACAGAGACCGACTCGTCGTTTCTCCAAGTAGCGCGTCAAACGATACGCACATTCTTCTGTAGTGACCGCCGCTCTTGAGGCTTCCATGATTGTGAGCGTATCGACGTTTCGAAGGAGAGATCGATAGAGTTCCTCGCCGACGGTCTCGGAAAGCACCCGCTCCATCGATTCATCGGATGATGCCGGGTCGCCCGGGACAAGCGTCACGGCGTAGATCGTCTTCGCGCCGCAAGCCTGAAGACGGCTCAAAAGTTCCAATCCGTTCTGAAAGCCTTTCTTGTGCGCTTCCACATAGACCGCGACAGGCTCATCCGGCACTTGATCGCAACACGTGTCGGTTTCCCGGACTTGTCGCGCGTATGACTGCAGGCGTGGACTGTCGGCGCTCAGATCGTCCATGTTCTCGGATTCTTCGAGAATCTGATGAAATTGAGTGAGCGCGTCATCCCCTCTGTAAACACTGGGAACGCGCGTGCGATCGGGAGCGACCATCTTGCGAACGCGTGTCGGAGAATGGCGATACCCGAACGGCGTCTCCGACGAGAGATCTTCAGCAGAGAGTACGGCAATCGGTTTCTTGAGCGCTTCCATACGATCTCGAAATGAAGCGGGAGCGCTTTTCACCGCACCTGCCTTCACTTGAATGACGGCTGGAAGCGAAGACTCAATGACGTATTCCGCATCGTCCATTTTCGAACGCACCGTGATGACATCGCGATCTAGGTCGATGATCTCAGTCACGAACGGAAGAAACGCAGCCCCGAGCAGCACACTCAATTCCGCCGGAACTTGACCCGTATCGCCGTCAGCCGACTTTTCTCCGCAAAAGACGAGTTCAGCTCCGCCCGTTTTCTCGATGGCGAGTGCAAGCGCGTGAGACGTCGCGAGAACATCGGAGCCTGCAAAACGCGAGTCCGTCAGTTGATAGGCGTTGTCAAATCCGTACGAAAGCGATTGGCGAAGAGAAGAACGCGACTGTCTCGGACCCATCGTGATCGCATCGAGCGACTGCACTTGTCCATTCAGGGATTCGGACATCGCGCGCGCCATGGCGAGCGCACACGCGTCGTCCGGATTCGGGATTGATCCCGCCGTGTCTCGCATCAGCGATCCCGTCACAGGATCAGTCGCCATGTTCCGCTCGTCAGGAACTTGTTTGACACACGTGACGATGCGCATCTTGTCAGATCTCGCCTTTCTCATCAATTCGTTTTGTTTTTTCGATATTGCCAATAATATTCGTAAACCGAATATATTATCTTCAGGTCGGTCACAGTTCGATCAGTGAACCCGGATTCATGATGCCCTTAGGATCAAACATGCGTTTGAGCGACTCCATGAGCGCATAGGAACTTCCGTGTTCCTTTTCCATCCACCGGACGCGGTGTTTGCCGACGCCATGGTGGTGTCCCATCGATCCGCCATATTCGAGCGCCACTTCCACCACGATACTCCAGACAGCTTCGTAGACGCGTTGTGCTTCGTCGACGTCGGGGGGCGGAAACGCGCCTAGCTGAAAATAGATGTTCGTGCCGTTGATGTAGCTGTGCGAAGAGTGTCCGGAGAAAAAGACGACCTCCGGGACTTCGTAGTAGACGCGCTCAACCGTTTTTTCGTAGATGTCGGCGATGACGTTCCAATCGGCAGCGACTTCAAGCGTGTCGACCAAGATGCCGCTCGCTCCGTATTTCTCATATTCATCCGCCGCGTCGTTGCGATGGACATACCAGAGGTCGAGCGGTTTTTCTCCGGCGGAGACGGCGCCGTTCGCCTTTGCGATTTCATCGATGACGGCGCCTTCTGCTTCGGCGATCTCCTTCCGCCCCTCCGACCAGAACAATAGGAGGCTCTCATTCTCCTCCATGAAAGCGCCGTAAGGTTTCTCACATTCGAGCCAATCGTGGAGTCTCACGACTGCGGGCTTGATGCCCGTCCTCATGACGAGACGGATGATTTCGAGCCCTTGACGCATCGTCTTGACTCGATATGCCTGTTTCCACGTGGCCTCCGGTATCGGAAAAATCTTGACCGTCACTTCCGTGATAACGGCAAAAGCGCCTTCAGAACCGAGAAATAGGTGTCTTAGGTCGGGACCAGTCGCACGTCGCGGCACATTATTGATACGAACGATTGTTCCGTCCGCGAGAACGGCCTCCAATCCGACAAGAAAATCCTCGATAGCACCGTATCCGGTCGAGAACTGTCCCGTCGATCGCGTTGCCACAAGTCCGCCCATCTGAGCGAGATCCATCGACTGAGGATAATGGCCCAGCTTGAAACCCCTCTCCTGAACGATCGCCTCGAGATCTCGGATGAGCATCCCGGCGCCGCAAGTTACTTGCAGCGACACTTCGTCGATATCGATCAGGCGGTTGATGCGCGAAAGATCGATCACGACCGTTCTCTCGTCGCGCGTCTCGGCGCCCGCAAGTACGCCGGAACCGCCTCCATACGGGATGACGGGTACACCGCGCTTGTTGCAGAGACGAAGCACTTTTGAGACTTCCTCCGCAGACTTCGGACGGACGACGGCTTGCGGAAGGGTCGCCTCCCAGCCTACGTGCCTTTGGAACAGGCGAAGAGCGTAGAGATCGACTGCTTTCTGCGCTCTGACCGACGTTTCGAGTACGACATCCTCTTGGCCAACGATGGCTTCCAACTCTTTGACTAGTTCTCTCATGTAGTTTCCTCAAACTCTCTCATTGATAAAAATTGATATTTAATTCGCTCTGTCAGTCAGACAATTGTGATCCGACCCTGTATCCCGGGAATCTTTTCTGCGCCCGGACTGTATCTCGTACCGCCGTCACAAAGATCGCGCGGCGATCACGTCGATCCCCGTACCGGCGATGTCCTCCGCGATGACGTCGCCTTCCTTGACGGGCGCTTCGACCGTAATGGAGCGCATCGCGCGCACCGCCTCGGCGAGCTTACCCTTCGGCAACGGACGACGGCTGATGACGGGCAACATACAATGTTTGGCTCCTCTGATCGAGACGACCGATGTCATCATGCGCTCGGGATGATTGACCTCCGCCTCCGCGAACGATGACCCGCGAATGCAGGCGTTACCCTCGACCGAAATGAAAGCGCCGGTGCGCTCGTCCGTTTGAACGAGGAGCTCACACCCTCTAGGGCAACTGATGCAAATGAGTTTGCTTTCCATCTCCTACCTCAGTTCTTGAGCCGTGTCTTTCGCTCTCTTGACATCTCCCGTACGTCTCCTCACCTCCACGTACTCCCCTCACGTTTCAATATGAATCTCCAAAGGCGTAACAGGCTCGATAAGTGTCAAATCCTCCCTAGACAGTGTCAGCGTGACCATTTCCGCAGGTCGGACAACCAATTGTTTTTTGCTCTTAATCACTCTCTTTCCCTGTCTCAGCGCAACGCGTACGTTGCTCTCCATCTTGCGAACGCGCAAATAAAACGACAGCTCATCGCCGACGTAGTCGACGCGATACTGCGTCGGGAGAAGCGACGCGACATTCTCACCGGCGATCACGTCGAGTGGTTCCGCGGAGGGAGCTTGACCGTCGAGATAGCGAACGGCGCCGCGCGCCGCGGCTTCCGCGCTGTCGGAGACGTAATCGACTAAATCGAAAACGATCGAAACATTGCCGGCAGCGAAGATACCCGGTACCGACGTCATCATGGACTCGTCGAGTACGGGACCTTGCGTTATGGGCGAAATGAGGACGCCGGCTTTTCGACTCAATTCGTTCTCCGGAATGAGTCCGACGGACAAAACGAGAAGATCGCAAGCGATATCCTCTTCAGTCCCCTCGATCGGTCGCCTATTCTCGTCGACTTTAACGACGCGGACACCTTCAAGCCTTTCATTGCCGAATACTTCCTTCACCGTTGTCGATAAATGGAGCGGTATATCGTAGTCGATCAGACACTGGTAGACATTGCGCGCCAGACCGCCTACCTCAGGCATCAGTTCGTAGACACCGAGAACCTCGATCCCCTCAAGGTGCATGCGTCGCGCCATGATCATCCCGATATCGCCCGAGCCGAGAATGACGGCACGTCTCCCCGGCAGATACCCCTCAAGATTGATATATCGCTGAACAGTCCCCGCGGTCATCACGCCGGAAGGCCGCGTTCCGTATATCTCGACTTGACTTCTCGTTCTCTCGCGACATCCCATGGCGAGAACGATGGCTCCAGGGCGTATCTCAAGAACGCCTTCCCTCGGACTCACCGCGCGTATCACCTTGTTTTCGATCGAGAGAACAGTCGTATCCAAGAGCAACGACACGTCGCTCGCTTTCAATTCTTCAATAAATCGTTCGGCGTACTGCGGTCCCGAGAGCTGTTTTTTAAATCGGACCAGACCGAAACCGTCGTGTATGCACTGTTGTAGGATGCCGCCAAGATCATCACTTCTCTCGATCAGCGTCACATGCTTACCTAAACGCGAAGCTTCGAGCGCAGCAGCCAACCCCGCCGGACCCGCCCCGATCACCGCGATGTCCGTCTCAATCACTTTCATGATGCGCTCCCGTTTCCTGTGCAATGCCTTCGGATACACCCGCCGATGCACGTGTCTCGCAACAATCCGCCTCATCGCATCGATCACGAATCGTTCCCGCCACGATGTAGGAATCCTTGCCCTGTTTTCGCACTTCTCCAGGGCGAAGCCCCGTCTCGCGCATGATGATTTCGAGAATTCTTGGCCCGCAAAACCCGCCTTGACAACGTCCCGCCGTCGCGCGCACGCGCCTCTTGATCGCATCGAACGTCACGGCTGGAATCGGTCGCCTGATCGCGTCGACGATCTCGCCCTCGCTGATCGTCTCACAGCGACAGACGATGTGGCCGTACAACGGGTTTTGGCTTACAAGGCGTTCTTGCTCTTCCGGTGAAAGTTTGGAAAAGACAACAGGTTTCTCTCGTATCGGATTCCAGTCACCCCTGCGTGACAACTCGCCCAACTCGTCCGCCGTCAACTCTTCAACCATTTTCGCGATGGCGGGAGCCGCGGCGAGTCCGGGCGACTGAATGCCCGCGACGTGGATAAATCCCCTCACGACACGCGAACGTTCAATGATAAAGTCCTCTTTATAGTCTGCCGGGCGAATCCCGGCGAAACTGGCGATTATCTCGGAACGTTTCGTTCCCGGGCAGACGACTGAGCCGCTACCCATCACGTAGTCGAGATCTTCCGGCTGTACGGATAGGTCGGTCTTGTCCAGTATCTCGACGGCATTCGGACCCCATAAGGGATTGCCCGAGACCGTTCGCTGGACACCGCCGCCTTTTGTGTTCCTTTGATGGACGTACGGTCTGCCGTTCAGTGAGCGATCGGGACCTTTTTTCTCCTTGTCAAAGATGGCGATAACGCCTTTTCTCGGGTGGAGCGTGTAGAACTGGTCGCCCGCCATCGCCGCGATCTCATCGGCGAAAACGCCGGCGGCGTTGATAACGAGCCTTCCCTTGACCAACCCTCTGTCAGTAACAACTCCCCTGACAACGCCTTCTTCAACGCCGACGTCGACGACTTCCGTCGAAAGATGAAATCTCACGCCGTTCATGGCGGCATTCTCCGCGAGAGCGATCGTCACTTCGAAGCCGTCCACATAGGCGGTCGTCGGCGCGTAGAGTACGCGCCGCGGTCTCACCTCGACGTCATTCTCCATCTCAAGAAAAGTATCGGGCGATATAAAGCGCATACCCGGCACCTTGTTCAGGCGACCGGCGATCCAGCTGAGCCACAGCATGTGGCGATCTTTCTTGTCATACGATAAGCCGAAGGATCCAATCCGCTTAAACTCAAACCGGAGATCCGCCGCCCAGTCGCTATACATGGCGTTACCCTCGACATTGAGTTTGGCTTTCAGAGTTCCCGGGACGACAGCGTTACCTGAGTGGATCATGCCGTTATTCGCTTTTGACGCACCTTGTGAGACGTCATCACCTTTCTCAAGGACGACAATGTCGAGGTTGTACTTGGACAGTTCGCGGGCGATACCTGAGCCAATGACGCCCGCGCCGACAATGATGACATCGGCCTCATCCAACGTGCCGAGCGCTCTCCCTTGGTCGATGAGATCTTTTTTGGGGATATAGGCAAGACTCTTACCATCGCAAGATAGATGGTTGATGACGTTTCTGACTTTTTTTGATTTGGCGACGCGGTGAGCGAGTTCATCAGCCGTCTTCCAATCGGGAGCTTCTCCTTCAAGGATGACGACACCGTCCTCTCGAACAGTCGCATTAATGGGGAATTGCGACGTGTCGACATACTCGGCAATTATCCTCTTCAACCACTTGACCATACGTTCCCCTCAAGCACTTTCATCTATGCGAAAAAACATTTGAATTAAACCTCTTGGAATTAAGATAACAGAGATTTCGCAAATATACAATAATTTATATATTCAAAAAACCAGTATCGAGGCGATGTTGTGCCGTTTGTTCATACATAAGCATGTATCAACGACTGCGTTCAAGATTGGAAAGGAAATCATAAATTGATGGAATTTCAGCCTATGGGTGCAATTTGAAGGTCGTGGGGGTGCAAAGCAAACGATTGCCGCTTAAGGTTGAAATTTAGGCATTATCACTTTGAGTAAAGCAAACCTTATTGATTAAGCTCTTTCGTCTGTTACGATATGCTCAATCCCACGATGTTTTACTTGAAGATAGTCTTCATAACCCTCTTCTACAATAATGGCTGCCGCTCGATACCTGAACCGATTATTTTCTCTTGAAAATCCGCAATCGTATTCCATACTTCCTTCTCCAAATTTTGGTTTTAATCATAAATAATCTCGGCGATAAAACGTTTTACCCTTTGATATACTTCATCAAATGTCGGTTTGTTTACACCTCCGGCAAAGCGAAACTTTTCGTAAGAATGTTTCAGGTCTTCTGTTCGATTTAGAAATCCGTCGAAGTTGCCAAGCACTTTACCATTATTTTTGAGAATATGTAAAATATCTTCTCGATCAAAATTACAAACATGAGAGATGTAATACAGATCCACAACATCCTTAATCCTGCGAAACACCTTATCCGAAGATACAACAGAAACTTTATCCGCTATCATTTGAACCGGAGCAACCCCTCGGAAATGCAAGTCGGAAATTTCGTAACTTTTGGTCGGAGCTGTCGGGCGATTAACGTCCACATCCATAGTAAAAAGTACTTCTTCGGATGAGCTGTCCCTTAACTCAAAACCCGCAGACCTATCATCTCCATATTCCCTATATGGAATTACCGTCAAACTAATATCGACTTTATCTATTGCTTTTTGAAAGGATTTTGCGATTTGCGCCATCGAAGGTGCAATATCTGAATTCCAGTTTGCATCTATATCCACCGTGTGCCGGGTATCATCGGAATATCCTGATTCGAGCAGATAAGCCTTCAATACCATAGAACCCTTAAAGCACACTGGTATATCGCTTTCATATATAGCTTTCATAACCTCGTACATTAACTTTTCTTCCGCTGAAATGTTCACCAGTCTGTCTCCTATGATTCGTAATATTCAATTGCTTCTCTCGCCAACTTTTCAAACCTTTCTTGATATTCTGGAGCCACGGAAATGCCGTCAAACTTTTTGTCGTTGGCGTAATAATAACGGCTGACAGCCTCGGTGATACCCTGCATATCCAAGATTGATTCGTTGGCAAATGCATCTGAAATGGTTCGGCTGAAATCCGTATACAGTAGACCATTCTTGCTTTCAACATCGTAATGGCTAACCCAATTGCCAAGGACAACTACCCCGTTGTAATCGGTAACAACGTCGTCCCCGTAAACCCACACAATATACTCGTCGCTCCGTCCCCCGAAGATTCCCTGACACATAAGTGCTTCGTCCAAAGCAAATACTATCTCTTCACCGAGGCACGCCTGCACAGCTTTCAGCCATGCAACAGAGCCGAGAAAATCTCTCCTCTTTGGAAGATTTTGCTTCTTAGGATCATACTTCGGCAAACTGACAGTTCTGCGGTTCGCAAGATCCGCCCGAGCACGCTGACCCAGCAATTCAATAATATATTCGGGCGGCTTGCGTACACCGGTTTCCCAATTCTGGATTGTTCGAAAGGGAATATTGTACCTTGTAGCAAACTCGCTTTGAGTATCTCCTAATTCCGTTCTCATTTCTCGTATAATCATCTTTATCACCTGCCTGCGAATAAAATACACCCATTGGGTGCATTTGTCAAGAGACTTTACGATACGACATCGTGAAGCAGAGATCACCGATGCGTTACATGTCGGAAGGCGTCGTCCCGCACAGCGGATTCAGAGGATACGGCTTCATGCTCGTTCCCGCAACCGCCCAACTCATCACCGAGATGATACTCGGTGAACCATTGATAATCGACGTCTCAGGCCGCAACATCGGGCGATCCGGGCACCGCGAACTCGGTCTGGGAACACTCTGTTGTCTAATGTTCTTAGCGTTCAATGATCACTCGTATAGTCCAGCATGATGGCATTTTTCTTGTTGGGCAGATAGAGAACTTCGACCTCACCTGTTCTTAGCTTATGCAAATCTGCCACTTGAACCCCAAATAAGGAACTGAGCAGCTCAGGCTCGCCATATTCCTGCTTAATACTGATGTCAAACTGTATCTGAGGATGCGGGCCTTGCCAGACGCTTGTTTGAGCGTAGTTTAGAATCTCTCCCGAGGCGGCATGGCCGTACAGCAGAAGTTCGCCGAAGTCAACGATAGAATTCATTGAGCTCAACGCGTAGCCGGGACGGATGATGTCATCCGCATTTTTAGACGCGGGCAACAAGATCAAAGCAGGCAACGCCAGCAACGCAATGCCTGTTATCGGAGCAATCATCCAGGGAGAAGCAGGATGTAAAAACAGCAAACCATTTCCGCCGCTATGCTGTTTATAGGATATTAGGAACAGGCCCACCGCATAGGCGATATTGAAGATCAGCAAAACCCAAGCCCACAGTCTTTTATCGGCTTTGTAGCTGGCCGACGCCATGGCAAAGGGCGGTTTGAAGCCATTTTGGTTGAGCCTTAAATCGATGTAATTGCCCGGCTCGTACCTATTTTCGTGAGGTTTGCTGTCGACGACCGTCAGCTTGACCTTCGTCGGATAGCCGGCTAAGTTTAGAAAACTAAGTAACAGCTCCCGCTTGGGCATTCCATCCATCTCACCCGTTTTCTCATAGGATAGGATCTTTGCCTCGACGAGTTTACCGCTTTTTTGTACTTTTTGATGTCTCTTTACATGTTTCCTCGGTTTAGTAATAAAGAAAGCAATCAATACGCTCTGCAATGTCCACAGGATCGTGCCGACAGCCAACAAGACGGTGGCGACGATCGGTGTCGAACTTACCATGGACGCATCCCTTAGAAAGAATAAGGGAAAGACATACATAAAAAAGAATGGAATAAGTAAAAGTATGTAGACGAACATGGCGCGTTCCTTTCCAGTTGTCTTATTCAATAAGGAATCCGTTCCGGTCTAACGCAAGATGATAATCTTCTCTTGACGAGCACCGTATCCCGGTCAACGCAAACGATTTGTCGTGACGCATTCCACCCATAAGCGAATTGAGCCCGACGGTCATATTGGCAATGTCGATGGCTAGCAATTATCCTGTTACTTCCAAGAGTTCCATCGCAATATTCATGATTTTGTCGATGCTGTCAAAAGGCATCTCGCTCAGGAGCACTGCGGTCTCCATGGACTCATTTGAGCCGAGGCTCCATTAACAAGGGTTTCTACTATCCACTCCCCCACACCTGCGTGATAACGTGAAATGTTCGTACGTTTGGGGGTTAATTATCCACAACCTTAACGTGTTATCGTTTATTATAATTCATCCGTCATAGACATAGATATAGCCTTCCCCGACGATTTTATGAAGTTCACCGATCGTGCCAACGAGCGAATGTGACGCAAAATCTATCGAATAATGCGGCGAGGGAAAACATACAACGTGCCAATTGTGGCGATTGCACATGAATACGTCCTGGTGACTCTTCCAAGATAGCAACCGACCGCGATTAGCTTGTGCTCTGCAACAAGCTAATCGCGGTCACCATCTTGAAAAATGGTCAGACTGTCCGAAAACTCGTCATTTAGTGCACCATTTGGCCTCATTTCTTTCGCATCGTAGTAAAATAGAGGTAGAGAAGACGCATAACGGAGGTTCGGTTATGGGCTACATCCAAGGTGACGATCGTCGTCAGCAGTTTCTCCTTCCTCCCTCAATCGATGAATACGTAGACGAGTCAAGTCCGGTACGTGTGCTTGATGCTTTTGTAGACGGTTTAGACTTGGAGGCGTTGTCGTTCACACGCAGTACGCCTGCCTCAACAGGGCGTCCCGGCTACGACCCTAGAGATTTGTTGAAGCTATATGTTTACGGCTATGCCAACCAGATTCGCAGCAGTCGTCGCCTGATGCGCGAGTGTCGACGCAATCTGGAAGTGATCTTTTTATTGCGCGGTTTAGTCCCCGATTTTCGCACGATTGCCGACTTCCGCAAAGAGAATGCGGAGGCGTTAAAACGCGTATTTCAAGTGTTCACGAAAGTGTGCGTGGAACTTGATTTATATAAGCAAGTACTCCTGGCTGTTGACGGAACCAAAGTCCGCGCGGTGAACAGCAAGGCGAACTGCTACACAACCGATGTCTTGCTTAAGAAGATTGCGACGATTGACGCACATATAAGCCACTACATGGCGGCCATGGATGAGTTAGATCAAACGGAAGAGGATGAGTTGTCATGTACGCGCGAACGTCTTCAAGAGATACTGGACGACTTTCATGCTCGGAAGGAACGTTACGAAGGGTATGTCGAAGACTTGGAAGAAAGCGGAGAAAGACAACTCTTGACGACCGACCCAGATGCACGCCGCATGCACTCAAAAGACGGATTTCACTGCAGCTACAACATCCAGACAGCCGTTGACAGCGAGAATCACCTTATTTGCGCCTATGAAGTCACGAACCGGAATACCGACCAAGGTCTACTCAATGACCTCTGCCAAGAAGCCAAGACAGCACTTGACACACCGGTCGTTGAGGTTGTGGCGGACAAGGGATATGAAAGTCGCAGGGATATCTTGTCCTGCCTCATGAACGGCAACATCCCGCACGTCGCGTTGAAGTATGACAAAGACGCCCGCGTGTTCAGTTTGCCGTATCGTGAAGCGAACATCACCGATGCATTGCGTGCCGAAACCGATCCCGAGTCTATTCAGACGTGTCTTCATGGCGGCGTTCTACCGTTAGCGTACGAGGGCAAAGGCATCACCATTGAAGTCCAGAGCTGCTCGGAGCTGTCGTGCTTCCTACGCCATCCGGACGGAACGGTGACCTGTCCGATGGGGCATATGCTTCCTCTGGTCAAACACCACCGAAGCGGCGGGCATGTCTACAAAAGCCGCGAGGCTTGTCGACAGTGCCGCGTTCGTTGCACGACAGCAAAGGAGAAAGAAGTCTATTTTGGTCCCAAGACAGAGTGTGTCGCTGTGCGTGTGAAAGGCACTCCTGCCATGCCCTTGCAACCTCTACCGGCAGACTTCGTCCCGCACAATAGTTTCTATCGTCAAGAACTTGATGATGCGGTGGTAGTGATCACCATCCCCAAAGATAAAGACAAGCTTCAGACTCGCATGTGCACGGTCGAACATCCTTTCGGGACGATTAAGTGGTACCACGGCGCTCACTTTGCTCTTTTGAAGGGTAAAACGAAAGTTGCGGCTGAATATGCCTTGAGCTTTTTAGCCTACAACATGAATCGCGTCATGAGAATCGTGGGTACTGACGCGCTTCTCGATCTGCTCCGCGACAAGAAACGCATGCATGAGCTCTGCAGACTGGTTCAATAGCTGAAAAGATTCCTCCGTTTCCACTTTTAACCCATTTGTTTCCCAGTTTTCGGAACTTTCCCTCAAACTCATAAAATCTTTATTCCCCCTTCCCAAAAAGGAAGATTTGCACGCTTTTTCGGGCACAAAAAAGCCCCAAAACGCCTGGTATGACGGCGTTTGGGGACAAATTGTGGCGGAGGCGGTGGGATTCGAACCCACGTGTCGGTCACCCGACAAACGCTTTTCGAGAGCGCCCCGTTACGGCCACTTCGGTACGCCTCCGTTTACGCCTAAGTTGATTGCACGACCGTGGTCTAGCGGTCGGCACGCCACACAGTTTACCACAGAAGTGACATTAAGAGTGTACTTTAACGCCTGAAACGATCGAAGAAATCGCTCGAGAGCAACGGATTGGCGGCGACCCCAGTAACCATTTCGTTGTAACGTATTTCAATCGCGTTGGCGAGCGGTTCCCCGGGAATGATGGCGTATTCTCTGAAGAATGCTTGCGGGTCAACTTTTGTCTCAATCATTTCCGTCGCGATGTCGGCGATAAAATGGCGACTGTTCGGCAGGGAAATCTGCGAAATTAAGGGTATGCGACTCCAGATGATTCGCCCCTCACCGATTGAAACAACCGGGAGCGCCAACGGCGCTCGCCGAACCCGCTTGCCTTGGCTGCGATTCTCCCTGACATAGGCTAGATCCTCAAGGATCGTACAGAGATCGGAGAGAGCGCGTGAGATAGACGAACGCGGATAACAGTACTGGAATGTCAGCCATCCGCACAGATAGAGATAGTGACTCGCGCGAAGGCGAATCAAATTCATAATCTGGTTAACTTCATCTCGCTTTTTCTTAGTTGAGAGAGTCGTAAAAAGGAGACTGAGCTCTCTGTGTGGGAGACTGTAAGCAAGCTCTTCCAGTTCTTTTTTCGTGTTGACGTTTTTGAGCTGCGTCATAAGCCATGTCGCATGGTGCGGCGCCTGTCTCAGTATAAGTTCCGACGGCAACGGGTGAAAATCCCTTAGGCCGCCCATCGCTTCCTCGAGCGACTTGTAGCGGAGTGGAATAGCGTATTTCTTGCCGCTTTTTTCAACGCGGTCGCTATCCTTTTCGAACGCGATCTTTTTATTAATCCAAAATGTTCGCAGTCTTCTCGTGACCGGGGATGACGCCGGATCTCCGCTAGCCTCCGCCACCTCACGTGATAAGGGCAATTCCGTCGCAGATTTATCATCAATCTCAGACAGTTCAACGAGTTCGTTCGCTTCCGTTACAAGTCCATCTTCGATCTTTCGCGCCATCGCGTGCGTGTTTTCACCACTCGTCTGTTCATCACTCGCTTGAGACACGTTGACAGGTCCGTTCGATTCAGCGGGACGAACGGTCGCGCTTTCGTCCTCGGAAGTCAACGGTTGCTCGGAAACGACAGGCAACCTAAACGGACGGATTGAACGACTTTCCATGCCCTCGCTTTCCGCCTTCCGCACGTAGTTAAGTTTATCTCTCTCGTCTCCTTGCATGCTTTCGACTCTTTTACAGATCCTGTCCGAGTCCAGCTCTCCTGATAGCGGGCGGAAGCGCGTCGACTGCATCGCGTATTTCCGCGGTTGTGAAGGTCAAGCGCTCCACGACTTCCGCCAAGCTTGCGTCGAACTCTTTAAGAGTCTTGAGAACGTATTCGCTCGATTCTCGTGTAAAGTGCGTTGTATTCTGCGAGATCAGTCTGCCGAGCTCATCGAGGGCGAGCAATTGCGCGTCGAGCCTGTCAAGTAAGATCGACGACTGCTTGTTTTGCGTTTTTGACATTTCGACTGACGCGTCGATGGCTTTGGCGCTCTCACCAATTCCTCTGTCGAGCTTTTCCGAGTAGATGCGGAGTTGTTCAGTCATAAGGTTGATATGCGAGGCAAGATTCGTCTCTTCGCCTGCGTAAAGCGCTGTCATCTTATCGGTACTTGACCCGATGATAGCTAGGTTATCGCTGATAAAAGCCATCTCGTCGGCCATATCGTCCTTGGCGAGCGCCATCAGGCGAAGTACTTCACGGACATCGCGATTCACTTCCATGTTCTCCTGCTTCGCCTGCTCAAGCGCGCGGTTTGATTCTTCCATCATGACGGCGCTCTGGTCGATGACGCGATGAAGTACTTCGAGTTTCTCGGGAAGTGCCGACATATGGACAGACAATGAATGTGCGACCGATTCGGAGAACGTGTCGGCCAATCGCTCCATACCGAGCTCCTGTTTCTCCGCGAGAGACTTGGCAAGTTCGGTCAGCGCGTAATTCGACTCATTTAGCGGTGGTACGACCTCTTCCGTCATGACGTCACGCACGCCGGTCTTGATTCCTTCGGCGAACTCGCCTTTGGTGAGCTCTTCCGCTATCAAGCTGAACGATCTCACTTCCTCGCGCATCTTTTCGCCGTACCCGATCACTTCGCTTACAAGTGTTGCAACGCCAACTTTGTCTTGAAAGACAGGGACAAACGATGCAAGGGCGACCGTGACACGATGTTCGCACTCCTTTATCTCGTGCACAGTTTTGCGCTCGTTCAATACCAGAAGAAATAATCCGCCGACGAGACCGATAACAAACAAGGGAAGGGCGATAGAAAGAGAATTGAACCCTGTTTCCAGTAAGCCTCCCAGAGGAACAAACACGGCAATCGCAACAGAACCGATCACGAAACAGAGCCATGCGTACAGTCTCGTTCTCATTTGCATGGCATAAGTCTTAAAGAGATCGTGTACCGGATAAACGTCCGTCGGATCGACGATCCAGCGACCCTCATAGAGCGCTTCGCTAGCCTCGCAAAGCGATTCACCGAAACGGACAATTCGCGTATCTTGAGCGGAAGAGAACGCACGCTCAACGGCTTTCGCAGGTGTTTCACCGTCCTCACGACCGGCACTGGTCAAGGCGCCAATAGCATCGTCCGCCAATTCCTGCATATAGTCGACGACTTTTCGATTGCGAAGCACGCTTACGACAACCAGTACGACAATCGCAAGTGCGGCAATCACGGCGAAACCTGTCAATACGAACGCCGTCGTACCCATGGACAACGCGGTTTTTTCCGGAACTGCTGTTTTAACAGTATTCATGACAGCAGTAAAATCCATTATTAACATTTACATCACCTCTTCCGATGATTCGTCTGATCCTGGTTTCAACTAAGCTTTGTCACGTTCGAATGCTAGACGAATCAATTCACGCAAAACCTCAGCATCGGCATAACCGGCGGCACGAAGAAGCCGAGGATACATGCTGATACTGACGAATCCGGGAATCGTATTGATCTCGTTCAACAAGACACGGCCATCATCCGTAAGAAAAAAGTCAATCCGACAAAGCCCGTAGCAATCGAGCGCGCGGAATGCGCGTGTGGCAATTTGTCTGATCTCATGTAAAATCTCCGATTCCAACGGCGCCGGAATGACAAGCTTGGATGTTGAGCTCTCCTCGTACTTAGAATCGTAATCGTAGAAAACGCGATCGGGAATAATCTCACCGACCGGCGATAAAAAGGGGTTTTCATAGCCTCCTATTGCGGCGATCTCCAGCTCTCGCCCGATAACTCCTTCTTCAACGATGAGTTTCCGATCGTATTTGAAGGCAGACTCAAACGCTTGCTCCGCCTCTTCGGTCGCTGTGATACGCGTGACACCGAGTGAAGACCCTCCTCGAGCAGGTTTGACAAAGAGCGGATACGTCATTCCCTCCAACGCAGCCTCTGAAACCTTCGCGCGATCGCGCCGCCATGCCGTCTCACTTACACCGCGCCACTTTGTCTGAGGAATGTCGTAATAATCAAAGATTGCATTCGCGAAAGCCTTGTCCATCGCCAACACGCTCGCCGTCATCCCGCATCCGACAAACGGCATTCCCGCCATCTCCAACATTCCCTGAATAGTCCCATCTTCACCGTTCATACCGTGGAGCACCGGGAAAACGCAGTCGACCCGAATTTTTTCAGTATGACCTTGACGATCCACATAGAGAAAATGCCTTCCGGCATCAGGAACAAGTGTCGCAGGTGCGATGAGACCTCTCTCGAACCAACTGCCGTCCGGTAACGCGGATACACAACCTTCATAATAAAACCAGCCACCCTCCTTCGTGATGCCTACAGGATAGATGCAGTATTCATCACACGTCTGAAGCGTGCCGATAATATAAGAGGCGGACGTCCGTGAGACCTCGTGCTCACCTGACTGACCGCCAAATAAGACGACGAGATTGATCCTTTCGGTCATACAATCACTCGAGCTCCTTCTTGTTCCTCGTGATGTTGACGAGAATGTCGGTAAGATGATTCTCAAGGTTTGTCAGCATCTCACGCGTGTACGAGATTGCGCCGTTGCGGATTTCACTGCTCTGCCTGTTCGCCTTCTCGATCATCACGGAAGCGTTATTGATCGCTTGCTGCGTCACCTCGTGTTCGTCGATCATACGCGCCATCTGGACTTCCGCGTCGCGCATAATCGTCTCAGCTTCACGCCTCGCCTGGTTGATCAGTTGGCGATTCTGCTGAAGCACCCAACGTGCACGCTCAAGCTCCTCCGGAAGACTCTCGCGAATCATTCGCACGAGAAAGAGCATCTCTTCTCTCTCAACCATACACTTGTCGGAAAAAGGGACACTCTTGGCATCGAGCAGCTCCGCTTCTAAGCGATCAAGCAGTGTCGCGGCACTGCGGTCGCCGCGAGCCGCTTTCCCCGCTCCGCGTTGTGTCGACGGTTCATCGGTTTCGTAGTTGCGGTTATCGTTATACTCACTCATGACTGTTACCTCCCGGTAAGCGGATATATAAAATACCTTTCAATAGGCTTGCGTTTATTCATTGTAACCCATTACGCAGGGTACTAGTAATTATTGAGAACCGTAGGTCTTTTCAATATCTTCCTTGATCTCCGGCGGAACAAGGTCGCCGAGATCCCCGCCGTAGCGCGCAATCTCTCTGACAAGCGTCGACGACACGTGGCGCAGCTCGGTAGCCGGAAAAAATATCGTCTCGACTCCACAACTTAAACGCTTATTCAGTTCCGCCATCACGCTCTCTTCTTCGAACTGAAAACCATTGCGGACCCCGCGAATGATGACATCAACACCGTGCAGGATACAGTAGTCAGCCAACAGACCCTCGCCTGTATCAACTGTCACATTATCCAAATGCTCGACTGCACGACCGATCAGCGTCATTCTTTCTCCTTTTGGCATGACGGGCGTTTTCGAGCTGTTATCAAAAACGACTATCCGCAATTCCGAACAAAAGCGACGCGCGCGTTCCACGAGGTCGAGATGACCCGCGGTAAAAGGGTCAAATGTGCCCGAAAAGACGGCTAAACCGAATCGCACGGATGATTCATTTTGCTGCATAATTCGACCTTTCACGATACATCAGATGCTGTCAGAAATCGGTAAAAGGATAACACGCAGATGCCGTACTGACAACTTTTCATGAGCCTTAAGCCGACATCATCGAGTTCCAAGACAGGCTTTTTCCGTTCACTCTCGACGACAAGCAATCCGTCATCGGACAAGAGGGGCGGAATCTCGACACTAAGCTGTAAGGCAAGAACATCTGACGCTCCCCATGGCGGATCGACATAAATAAAATCGAACCGTGCACCGCGACGCTTCAACATCGCCAAGTAACGGCGATAGTCACCACCCATCAAAGTCACTCGGTCACTCCAACGCGTCTTGGAGATATTCTTGTTAATCGCGGCGATTGCATCGCGATCGCGCTCGATGAGGGTTGCGTGCTTTGCGCCGCGCGAGAGCGCCTCGAAAGCGATCTGCCCCGAACCTGCGAAAACGTCAAGAACGCGCATTCCTTCGATATCGTCACCGATCATCGAAAAGAGAGCCTCTTTCGCACGATCTGACGTAGGTCTCGACGATTTTCCGGGCGGCGTAAAAAGGTTCATCCCCTTGTGTGTTCCTGCAATGATCCTCGGCATACTTTCCCCCTATAATCCCGGACGTGTCAAACGATCATCGTATCGAGCCTTAAACTCATTGAGAATCAAGCGGTTCTCCTGATTTGTCAGATAAGGATCATCACGAAAAACCTGATCGACAGCTCTTGAAGCTTCCTTCAATAGCTCACCGTCTTCGTAAAGATTCGCGACCCGAAAGTCGGGAATGCCGTGTTGGTGGACACCGAAAACATCGCCGGGGCCGCGAAGCAATAAATCCTCTTCCGCGATCGCAAAACCGCTGCTGTTCTTGCACAAAGCCGTTAAACGACGGCGTACGAGCGGATCGTCGCTGTCACTTACCAAAACGCAATAAGACTGAATCTGCGACCGCCCCACGCGACCGCGCAACTGATGCAGCTGTGACAAACCGAATCGCTCGGCATTCTCGACAATGAGAAGCGTGGCATTCGGCTGGTCGATGCCTACTTCAATCACAGTCGTCGACACGAGGATATCGATATCTCCTTGGTCGAAATCGCGCATCACATCAGACTTCTCCTGTGCCTTCAATTTACCGTGCATCAACGCAACGCGCCGATCAGGGAAAACGAGTCTCGACAAGCGTTCATGCACAGCTTCCGCTGAATGGATATCGAGCTCAGGCGATTCCTCGATCATTGGACAGACAACAAACACTTGATGACCCAAATTGATCTCGCGCTCCATTAGCCGGTCGATGCGCGATCGATCCCCGCCTCTTGCTGTATATGTCTTGACAGCTTGTCGTCCTGACGGCATATCTTTCATTTCCGTAATGTCGAGATCTCCATAGAGAATCAGCGCTAAAGTGCGCGGGATCGGCGTTGCGGACATTACGAGCGTGTGAGGAATGATATCGCCTTCTCCTGACAGTTTCACGCGCTGGCGTACGCCGAAGCGATGTTGTTCATCGGTCACACAACATCCCAACTTCACAAATCGGATGTCTTGTTCGATGACGGCGTGTGTTCCGATCAGAATATCGATCTCTCCTTCTGCTAACGAATCGGTTAATAACCGCTTGCGCGACGGCGCCATGCCGCCCGTCAGAAGAGCGATTTTCAGTCCGCTCCCCTCAAGAATCGATGCGACACTCTCGGCGTGTTGTGTAGCGAGAATAGTCGTAGGCGCCATCATGACGGACTGATAGCCGCTCCAAGCGGCTACAGCCATAGCCATCGCTGCAACAACGGTCTTACCCGATCCTACGTCGCCTTGAATCAATCTGTTGCCCGGATAAGGTTGTCGGAAATCATTGAGTATCGAAGCGATCGCTGATTCTTGCGAAGGAGTCAATTTGTAGGGCAAACGCGCTATTTGCTTTTGAAGACGCTCAAGAACTTCCTCTGTCAGTTTCATGGCGGGGCCGCGTTCATCTCGGCGACCCGATTTCATATACCGCAACCCGGCCATGAGCAGGAAAAGCTCCTCGAATGCCAAGCGACGGCGTGCGACTTCTATGTCATGCTCACTCTCGGGAGCGTGAATTCTGCGCAACGCATAATCAGCCGTTGCCAGCCGGTAATCAGTGCGAATCCCGGCGGGTAAACTTTCCGTAATCGCAAGATCGCGATTGGAGAACACGGTACTGATCGCCTGCCTGACGGTCGCTTGGTTGAGTCCGGCCGTTAACGGATACACCGGTATGAAAGCCGGACTCTCGTCATTTGTCGCACGGATCTCCGGAGTATTGACGGAACGTGAACGTCCGCTACCCTCAATCTTCCCGCGAAAGATATAGCGCTCTCCCCGTTTCAGCTGCTCACCTAACCATGGTTGGTTAAACCACACGGCTCGAATCGACCCCGTATCATCGCCAAGACGTGCGCGAATATAAGACAGCTTCCCGCGTCGCGCCAGAGAGGGCACATTCTCGATAACGGCTTCAAACGTCGCGACATCTCCCTCGACGAGGCGCCCGACGGGCACACGCCGACTCCAGTCGTTATACGATCTCGGCATGAGCCAGATGAGATCGCCGACGGTCTCGATGCCGAGTTTGGCGAATAATTTCCCCCTTTTATCTGAAATACGCGGTAAAGTCGTGATGCTTTGACGGAACAGATGACCGGAAGTGTCTTCACTGTAATTCAACTCAGACACAATCGCCCTCCTCAAGATCGGGAGACAGTTGCAAGGCCGCGCCGTACCGACAGTACGGGCGGACGGGACATGAGTAACACATGCGGCAACGTGCCCTACAAAGCTCACGCCCGTGTGCGACCATCAGGTGACCCCAGAGCGTACGCGAATCCTCAGGCACAACTTCCAGCAAATCCCGTTCAATTTTGATGGGATTGTCGGAATCCGTAAAACCGAGCAAACGGCTGATTCTAGCGCAGTGCGTATCGACGACAATCTCCTGAAAGCCGAATGCATCGCTCAATATTAGATTGGCGATCTTTCGACCGACACCCGGAAGCTCCATCAATTCTTCTCTCGTCCGAGGCACTTGCCCGTCGAAACGGTCGAGAATCATCGCGGAGGTATTCACGAGCGCATTGGCTTTCGTTTTGTAAAGCCCACAGCTTCTCACGATCTCCTCGACATCGCGTCGATTCGCCGTGGCAAGAGTATGCATATCGGGATAACGTTTAAATAAGACCGGCGTCACTTTATTCACGCGCTCATCTGTACACTGGGACGCGAGAATACCGCCGACGAGAAGCTCCCATGGAGATCCGTATGCCAGTGTGCACTCAGCTTGCGGATATTGCTCCAAGAGGAGTGAAACGATTTTACGCGCACGTTTTCGCTCCTTCCCGCTACCGTTACTCACGGTTTTTCCTCCAAAAGATAGGTCGTCAGCGTCAAAGTCTTGTCCTCCGACGGCCGATAGATTACGATCTCCACCAATGTACCGATGGCCTGTTCTTCGAGGAAAAGCATGAGGTCTTGTACAAGCTCCATTGACTCGCCGTTGAGTGTCAGCAAGATATCCCCTTGGTTGAGTCCCGCCGTATAGGCTGCGCTTTCAGGCACAACGGTGGAAACAAACAGCCCGTTCGGATAACCGTACATTTCCATCATCGCGAGCGTATCGTCATCATTGAGCACCGTAATGCCGAGAGCTGCCTTTCTCATCATCGACCCGTTTGCATCGTACTGTATCCGGTTGACTACATTGGCGACAATCGTTGACGGCACGGCGTAACCTTGATTCTGTACATATATTCGCTTCAGATAACCGCTCACGATCGCAACGACTTCTCCTTTCGCATTGACAAGCGGAGAACCGGCGTATATCGGCATCGTAGAAATGCTCGTTTCGATCAGACCGAGCGGCGCTCCGTCCTCTTCGAACGTCTTTCGATAGATCGACGTCACGTAACCCATCGTCAGACCGCCCGTTGACACCGTCATCGGAGGATAACCGATACTGGCTACTTGCATTCCGACGTAGAACGCAGGATCTTTTGCAAGAGGTGCGGCGCGAAAGACGAGCTTGTCGGGGTTCACAATTTTCAGGAGAGCGAGATCGGTTGACGAATGATAACCGACAAGTGTAGCGGGAAATGCTTTCGGCATGCCATTCACGAAAATGCTGATGGATGCATTTCTCAAAAGATTGCCTCGATAATCGATGGCACGCTCCATAAGGCTATACGTTGTGATGATGAGCCCGGACTCGTCGATAAGTAATCCGGAGAAGATTTCATCGCGCTTGTTGTAAAGTGAAGTGGCGGGAATGGATACGCGCACGGAAACGACGGCAGGAGAAATGTCGTTGTAGATTTCTCCGACGGGAAACACAGGAGTCACATAGGTGCTGGATGGCTCCGTCGTCACGTCAGGTCCGCTTGTAACGCTTGTCGATGGCGTAGGTGCGGTAGTTTTCGACGGACTCGGCTGAGTGGTTGTCGTCGTAGTCGTTGTAGTCGTTGTGGATGTAATTGTCTCTTCACCGTTGGGAACGTAGTCATCGCAGGAAAGCGGAATAACCGTGGAGAAAACAGTAAACAGCGCCAAGAAAATGACGACATATCTCTCTCTTCTTGTCATGCGCTCACCTCACTCATATAACGTGACTTAATCTCATCGCCTCAAAGAGGCGGGGTCCTAGATCGCTCATACCATTGTAATCTCCGTATTTTACGAATATATGAACAGCCTTATGGACGCGCGATGGTAAAGGTAATTTTCGCGCCGCCAAGTTCAAGGGACGAACCCGCCTCGATGGTCTGCCCATGACGATTGATCAGTGCGCGGGCGATATAGAGACCCAGTCCCGATCCTTCCTGACCGCGCGATTTGTCTGCTTTGTAAAAGCGATCGAAAACGTAGGGAATATCCCTCTCACCGATCCCGGGGCCATTGTCCTCGACAATGACACAGACGTAGCGTTCTTCCGCTTTCGTACTGATCGTCACGAGACCCCCGCGAGGAGCAAAACGGATCGCATTCGACACGACGTTGTTAAGAACGCGCGTCAGTTGTCCCACATCTCCGATCGTTTTAAGTTCCCCCTTGACGCTCTTGTCGAGATTAAGCAATAGATGAATTTTCTTTTCGCGGAGCATAGGCTCGAACGAGATTTGAACACGATTAATCCATTCATGCAGATTAAAAACCGTCTGCTTTAATTCCTGAGATTCCATCTGGTCTGTCTGTTCAAACAACGTGTTGATCAATTCTTCCAAACGATCCGCCTCGGCTTTAATGATATCGAGGTAATACTCGAATTTGTCCTGAGAAATTGTCCCATCGCGCATACCTTCAATAAATCCGGAAATGGATGTCACGGGAGTGCGTAAATCATGAGACACATTGCCGAGAAACTCACGGTGTTCGTTCTCACGCATCTCAAATTTGGCGATGAGCGTGTTGAACGTCCTGACGAGTCTCGTCAGGTCATCCTCGCGCATCACCGATTCCGCGCTCCGATCACTATCATGATCAGGCAAAGTGAGCGTTTTCCGATCCTTTCCGAGCTGAACACGCGCCGTCAGGTCGCCACGGTAGACGGAGTCTGCCGTCTTTGCGAGTACCGATATCGGATTCGTGATGTTGCGCGAGAGCCAGATGATAATTGCAAGCGAGACGATATACGCGAGAGCGAACGATATATGGACGTTATTATCGACGAGCCAAGCGCTGAATGTATCGGGTGAATGGCGTCTGAGAAGGATAACTTCGCCCGTGTAAAGATCGCCACGCGTTCCGATGGGGGCGCTTGCGACGAGCCATATAGTCGGGTTAGGCAACAAATGATAAAAACCCGTCTGACTTCCCCTATGGCAATATGCGACGTGTCCCGTATTCCTCGCCACTTCCGGTAAAATGAAATCGGCGCGTACTCCGTCCCCGCTTCTTTCGAGTTTTCCGATGGTATCGGACGGGATTCCCGTGTTATAGATAATTTCATTCTCTGAATTGACAACCCATACGTACGCACCGGTCGAACGTGTCGCAAAAGAGATATAGCCGGTAATATCGCCCGTTACAAACGTTGTGTGAGCAACATCCATACGCCTTTCCGTCAGAATTGCGAGTTCCTGCGCATAGCGCCTTAATTCTTCTTGCCTCTGGTTCGATGTCGACACGTTGTATACCGTGCCATACACGAGCGCAAGAATCAGGAAGACAGCAAAAATCGCGGCTGAGATATTCAGCAGTGTGCGTGCGTAGATGGAGAGGCCGCGCCGTTTCACTATATTTCGTCGTCCTTTACCTCGAATTTATAACCGACACTCCATACTGTTTTTATCTGCCACAGCGGATGATCGATCACATCAAGTTTCTCGCGAATGCGCTTGATATGTACGTCGACTGTGCGCTGCTCACCGTAGTAATCCATCCCCCATATGCTCTCGAGTATTTGGTCTCTCGTAAAGACACGATTGGGGTGCGTTGCCAAGAAAAAGAGCAATTCCAATTCTTTAGGCGGCATATCGATCTCCTCGTCACCGACCCGTACGGTATAGCGTATGCGATCGACAACCAGCCCGGGGTATGACACGACATTATCTTTCACATCCTCCCCCTCTTTTACGCCGGACGACGCACTCCTCGTCCGTCGCAGCACGGCCTTCACGCGCGCCAACAATTCTTTCGGCTCGAAAGGCTTAAGTATGTAATCATCAGCGCCAAGTTCAAGCCCGACAATTTTATCGAGTGTGTCGCTCCTCGCCGTCAGCATGAGAACAGGAACATCCGATTCGCGCCTAAGCTCTCGTATCACATCGAAACCGCTCATACCGGGAAGCATCAAATCGAGAATGATGACATCGGGGTTTACCGCTCGGACGAGCGGCAAAACGGTATCTCCTGTATATCCCGCCGTCACATTAAACCCGTCCTTCTCAAAGTACAGCCTGAGAAGCTCACTAATATGCTTGTCATCATCTATAATCAAAACTCGTTTCGGTTCATCCATCTATTTTTACTCCCTTTATCATCATTCATTCTGACATGCATCATCCGTTAACACGAACCGGTTGAGTCATCGCTTCCTTCATCGCCTACTGTCAAAGCGCTTATCTCCGATATAAAAGAGTTGATGTCACTGAAAGCGCGGTAAACTGAAGCAAAACGGACATAAGCAACTTCATCAATCTTTCGCAATTGTTTCAACACCTGTTCGCCAATTTCAGCTGTTGAAATTTCCCGTTTCAGCGCATTCATCGCCGTGTGTTCGATGTTGTCGATCAGATGCTCGATCTGCTCTGTCGTAATCGGACGTTTCTCGCAACTTTTCATAATCCCGATGATCAGTTTTTGTCTATCAAAGGGCTGCCTGCTCCCGTCCTTTTTAATCACCATGAGGGGCATATCTTCAACTCGCTCGTATGTCGTAAAGCGAGAACCGCAAACTAGGCATTCTCGCCTGCGACGTATCGAACTTCCATCTTCAGCCGGGCGCGAATCGATTACTTTGTCGTCATTGCTTTCACAAGCCGGACACTTCATGAATGCCTCCTAAGAAATAACATGGCCGGATCATCGATCCGGCCACAAGTGTCAATCTATCCAGCGGATACAACAGTCATGTACCGCATGATTCCACGGACATCACCGCTTCGCCGGATTAAGCGCGGTCGTCATCTTCATCCTGTAAAAACCAAGGAAGCGTGCGCCCATCTTGACGACTCTGACGAGATTTTGCCTGTCGCGAGTCGACCGCCGGTGCCTCGTCAAGTACGCGCGGCGCCGTCGCTTCCTGTCTCGCCGCATGCTCAGATGCTCTCTGAATCATGTCGATCATTTCACGATCAGTTTGACGAGAGCTGCTTCGGCTGAAACCGGTCGCCTGAACATCGCTACGACCTCTCATAGGCTGCTGCGCACCGCTACGTTGCGGACGGAGAAAATCGGGAAGATCATCAATTGTCGATCTCTGTGCGCTCTGCGAGCCTCGCGAAGGCACATTAAAAGATGACAAGGGCGTTTGCGCTTGACCGAGCTTTGAAGATCTGCCTTGGAAGGCGTCCTGCTCAAAACGGCTCGCAATGATCGTGATAATGAGATCATCTTGCATATTCTCATCAACAACGGCGCCGAAGATAATATCGGCATCGGGAGAAACAGCTTCGCGAACCTGCGAGGCGGCCTCATTGATCTCTTTGATCTTCATGTCATGCCCGCCGGTGAAGTTGATGATGATGCTGTGCGCGCCATCGATGGTCGTTTCAAGCAACGGACTGGACATTGCTTGTTTGACGGCCGTCGCCGCACGGCTCTCGCCGCTTCCGCGTCCGATTCCCATGTGGCATACGCCGGCATCCGTCATGACGCGTCTAACGTCCGCCATGTCGAGATTGATTAAGCCAGGAACAGCAACAAGGTCGGAGATGCTTGATACGCCATATTGGAGAACGCGATCAGCCAAGCCGAAAGCCTCGTCAATCGTCGTATCGTCACTTGCAATCTCCAGGAGCTTGTCATTAGGGACGACAATCAAGGAGTCGACGTGTTGTTGTAATTCACGGACACCCTTCTCGGCATTTTGGCGCCTTCTTGAACCTTCGAATCGGAAAGGCATCGTCACAACTCCGACAGTCAAGATACCGAGCTTCTCGGCCACTTGCGCTACGACGGGGGCGGCACCCGTTCCCGTTCCACCTCCCATGCCTGCCGTAATAAACAACATATCGGACCCTTCGATCGCCTTTGAAATCTCCTCGATATTCTCCTCGGCAGCCTTTTGACCGATCTCAGGCACTGCGCCGGCACCAAGTCCGCGAGTCACCTTCTCGCCAATCTGAATCGACTGACTGGCCCTTGAACGCAACAAAGCCTGATGATCCGTATTGACAGCAATAAACTCAATACCCTGCACGCCTCCGTCGACCATTCGATTGACGGCATTGCATCCACCTCCGCCGACGCCGACCACGCGGATCGTTGCGTAGAGATCGTCGGTCATAGCAATATCAAAATTGTAATCCAACACTGTTAAGCTCCTTACCAAACGTTCTGTTGCGCTGTGCGGAAATGTCATTACAAGCTAACATCGATAAAATCGCGCCTTTGCCATCAAGAAAGCAAACCCATCCGCACCATGTCGACATTCTACACTACACAAACACGAATAGCAACCATTTTAACAAATAGAATATATTAATTTTCAATTGCGAAAAACTTATCAGGATGTCATTACAGGTTTGATTTCAAGTATCACTAATGAGGCTGCATAAGCAGGTTCACTGCTCCTGAGCAACCTCATCTTTCTGGCGTGAAGCCCGCCAAGCCTTAAATTTCAAATATGAATTGCGTGAAATGAAACTGATATTTCTGAAGATGCGGTATGCAAAAACAAAGGCGATCACAAAAGCGAAATCATATTTAAGTTGAACGCCTAATGCCGTCAAAAGGCCTGATATAACGAGGTTTGATAATAATTCAATAACAAATTTTGCCGGTGCAAACTCTTTGCGCTGCATGGCGTTATATGATGCAGTCAGCGCCTCAATGCCGACAAGCGTCAAGACAGCGAGATAAGGGGTAAGCCCCGATGGTATCGTCACGTCAAGAAATAGACCCGTGATCAACCCGATCAGTAAACCTATCAATACGATCAACGTTTTTCCCTCCTCTCATCATTCGTAATTGAGTCATTATGAGATGTCATGACATCAAATAGTAATAATTCATGCCGCATCAGGTCTGAAAAAAACTGAGTGGCCCGTAAGATCCAGCTCTCCCGATCCTCGACTTTGGAGATCGCCCTCCCCGAGAAGGTAGCTTAAAACCTTCAGTCTGTCCTGTAATAACCTGTTGTCTTCCAGTTTAACACGTATTTCCCCTCCTTGCGACAAAGGTATAAAGAGATAAAATGCGTGGTCTGTAACCGGCTTGATTTGTCTCACAAGCTGCATGAGGGAAGCGCGCCCGTCATTCGCGTCGTTCTTCATGTCGTGTTCGATTAGAGAAGCCGTGATAGTGATCGCTGAAAACAGTTGCGTCTCGTCACCGACTTCAATTTTCTCATCGACTAAAGGAGTGCTTTCTACTCTTATGCCTTCTAACACAGGAATATCAAAATCGCGTTCGTTGGCGATACGGATCACGTTCAGCTCACTGTCCAGTAACGCGAATCCTCCGGTTATGCGAATGGCAAGAATTTCCGTTTTCTCTACAACCGTAACGCGCACTTCAGACGGGAAACGAAACTGAACCTTCACTGAGCGGACAAGATGATGCGTCTCCTTAATCTTATCTTCTATGTTGCCGTAGCGAAGTGTTAGATAATGAATCGGTTCTCCACCGATACCACCGATAAAGTGCTCTCCCGGGCTCTTGTCGATCAACTCCATAATGTCTTCACGTGCAATCAATCTCAAGCCGCTCACTGTGACGCGCTCAATATAGAACTGCGGCAAATAGGCAACAAGTGTGGCGATCACCATAATGAGAGCGACAGCACTTAAAATGGCAAGTGGCCAACCGACAATCATCTTGCGACGTCGATCTCTTTCGCGCTTTTTACGGTTCTCAATATAAAAAGGTGACGGTTCGTAACGATCTGAATAACCGTATTGTAAATGAGAATCTTTGGACGACCTGCGCCGACGTTTTTTCGGAGGTCCTTTTATCGCATGACGACTGTCAATTTTTCTTTTTCTATCGTTTCGGCGATCCATGTCGATAAAGCAGATCGATGATTTCTTTCGCAATCATACGGGATGCGTAGGGTGTTGCGAGTGATTTCGCCTTTGCGCCCATCTCGGCAAGCAAATCTTTTTCCACAACAGCGCTTTTGATGACCTCCAGTAAAGTATGACTGTCAAAACTTCTGTCGTCACAAACAAAGGCAGCCCCCGCTCTTTTCATTACATTGGCATTTTCCGTCTGGTGATCATCAGCAGCAAATGGATAAGGTATCAGTATCGCCGGTTTGCCAAGTGCTGTGATCTCTGCACAAGTCATCGCTCCTGCCCGCCCCACATAAAAGTCACAAGCCGCAATCCGTAGGGGCGCGTCGTGATAGAACGACGTTGCCGACACATGAGGAATCGTGCTCAATAGTTCCGCGACGCTCTCATCGTTTTGCGTTCCCGTACTGACCATAATCGATAGTTGCGGGTGTTGCTCGATCAGCATGGACCACTCACCGCTTTGGTCGAGACCTCTAACGGCATTGTTGATCGTTTTTGCTCCGAGACTGCCACCCATGACAAGGACGGCAAAGGCGCCAGGATCCATACCGATCGATTCACGGGCACTTGCATAGTCCAAACGATAGAAATCAGGACGAACAGGATTGCCTGTCAAGTAAAGATTATTCTTCTTCGAAAAATACGATCGACTGACGTCGTAGCTGATAAAGACCTTCTCGGCACCTTTTGAGAAAAAACGATTCGCCCTGCCGGGGATAGAATTCTGCTCGTGTAACACGTAAGGAATTCGCAACAATTTTGCGATGGTAAGTACAGGAGCGGAAACATAGCCTCCCGTTCCGATGACGATGTCAGGTTTCAGTTCCTTCATCGCTTTGTAACTGAGTCGCATGCCGCGCACATTCCGCTTCAACCAACTCCAATAGCGAGGGTCGTTTTTTGAAGGAAGATTTTGTGCCGTCACGTGTCTGAACTCAAAGTTCTCTTGTAAAGCCGTCTTGTGTTCGAGTCCGTCGGTGACACCGCAGAAAACAATGCGACAGGAAGGACAGGAGGAACGAAGCTCTTTTGCAATAGCAAGCGCAGGGAATATATGACCGCTCGTACCGCCGGCTGCAATGAGAACAGTCTTACTATCGTTCTTAATAATTTCCTGACCTTTCTCCGAAGCCATCTTCTACCTTATCCACGGTCAACTTATCATAATTCTACATGGAATCGAGAATCTTTACATCTGTTGTATAGCGTAACCCACCGCGCCGTCATCCTCAAGAGCTGATTTATCACGATTTTCATTCTTTCTATAATGCGTACTATCGAGAATCTCTGCCAGTTCGCGGTTTTCTTTCTTGCCGCTTTTCGAAACACAGAGTACGAACCCCGCCGCAAAGGAAAAGAAGATGTTCGCCGTGCCTCCATAGCTGAAGAAGGGAAGTGAAATACCGGTCGCAGGTATCAGACTTACCGCCACAGCCATATTAAGAAAAGCCTGAATTGCAATCATAACCGTATACCCCGCAGCGACGAGTACCGACATATGAGTCGCAGCTCGTTTAGCAACCATAAGGCCTGCGACAAGGAAAGCAATAAACATTATTATAACCGCAACAATGCCTAAAAAGCCCAGCTCTTCACCGATGATTGACAAGATAAAATCGTTATGAGCTTCCGAGAGCCAGTTGAGTTTTTGGACGCTTTTTCCTAAACCTTTTCCTGTTAATCCGCCCGAGCCCAAGGCAATCTCCGCCTGCTCGATCTGCATGCGATCGTCTACACTGACAGCTTGTCTATTCTGGAAGGTGTCCAATCTTCGCGCGGCATGGGAAAAGCGCTGATTGATGTAGCTGACGGGCGATTGACCTGTCTTCCACTCGTAGATGGCGGCGAAGGCGATGCCGACCACGAGAACAATGACTAGTAGCTGGACGATCCCGATAAGCTTGATTTTTGGCGGTATCGGCGCAAAAAAGAATACGACAAGACATATCGTCGTCAAAATAACCGCCCCGGAAAGGTGTGGCTGAATAACAATCAAAACTATCCAGATAATCATCAGAATTCCGGGCAAAACAACGTCTTTAGATGCTCGCTTCATCAGAGAAGGGCGTTTTGTCTTTGTCATTTGCTGACCAGTCACGCCGTCCTTTGCCCTGACAGCCTTTCCCCCCTTTTTCAGACGGCTCGAAAAATAGGAAGCCAAGAAGAATACCGCCCCTACCTTTGCTAACTCCGAAGACTGAAATGTGATGCCGGCAATTGTCATCCAACGTTTGGCTCCGTTGAAACTCTCGCCTCTAAAGAAGGTGTATGCAAGGGATAACGTAACGGCGATATAAACAATCCAACGCAAAGATGGTCGAGTTAACTGACGAAATGGAACAATCAGAGCGAATAAGATCGCCGCCAATGCTCCGCCAATCATGTAGGACGCCTGCTTTTTTGCGAGTTTCGTCGCATCCGCCTCCCAAATCATTCTGATCGGTGATGAAAGATCGGAAGTGCCTACCTGTTGCGATTGTGCTCGCATCGCCGAGCCTGACTGAACGAAACTTATGCCGTAGCTGGCACTGAACATCATCATCAGTCCATACGCAATCAAAATCAGCCAAACAAAGAGGAAGACGAGCGACATACGGCGATGAGAGGAGAGCTGTTTATAGCCGAGAACGGCCTGTCGGCGTTCGGTCTTTTTCAGATTGCGAGACTTGCGAGGGGATAAAAGTTTGTTAGCTGTTTCAGACATCGCTACCTCCTAAATAATGGATACGACATCAGCAAGAAACCCGCTAACGACGATACGACGCCAACGAGGCTGAACACCAACACGATTTTTTTCTCATGCCATCCGCCCAGCTCGAAATGGTGGTGAATAGGCGACATGCGAAAAATCCGCTTTCCGCCTGTCGACTTGAAATAGATCACCTGAATAACGACAGAGAAACCTTCAAAAAAGAAGACGAAACCCGTAATAACGGCAAGATAAGGAACACCCATCACAACGGTCAGCAGAACAAAAGCTATGCCAAGAGCCTGCGAACCTGTATCTCCCATGAAGATACGCGCTGGATGACGATTAAACAACAGAAAACCGAGACATCCGCCTGAGATCACGAGTGACAACGTCATCGTCGACAAAACATATGGAAGCACGGGTGCCAAGAGGCCACTCACGGCAAAAAGACCGACACCGGCGATCGACATGAGCGAAGACAGCAAACCGTCCACCCCGTCCGTTATGTTGACTGAATTACTCATATAAAACAAGAAAGGTACCAAGACGAAAGCATAGACTATTTTCCATACCCCGATTATCGGGATCACCTTCCCCGTAGGCGACAAAATAAAAGGGTCATACGGCGAAATCCAAAGATAAAATACGGTGGCGACGATCGAAAATAAGCCTAACCATATCGTCTTTTGTCTGACGCTTAAACCTTTACGCGATACGTTGACCTTGATGTAGTCGTCGGCAAAACCGACCAGCCCAAAGAGAAGCATGAAGACAACCATGAAAGTCATGGGCAATAAATCGCGCTTGATGACAGGACTTATGATGGCGAATAGTGTGATGGGTATGAGGAAAAACAACCCGCCAAATGTTGGGGTTCCCGCCTTTGAAAGATGAGATTGAGGACCGTTATCACGGATCGGTTGGCTTGAACGTGTCCGACGTATCCGAGGAAGCATGATCAGACCGCAGACGATCGTTCCGACAGCTATCACCACCAGACTTATAACGGCAAAACGCATCTCTGCGACAGGAAACATAGAACATCACACCTCACGCGTTTCTGTTTATCAGCGCGGCAACAACGTGGTCAAGTTCATAGAAACGAGAAGCTTTTACCAAGACGAGATCGTCGCCACCGACCTCTTCAAGCACATCGTTTATAGCCTCCTCGCCCGTCTCATACCAACCGGCAAACATTGAAGAAAAAATCGGATCACTGAACATCGCATCCCGCATCACCTTGGTCTCCTCACCAACTAGAAAAACACGGTCAACGTCGGCGCATAAAAGCTCATTTGTCGCATCAAGATGCGCCTCTTTCGAATAGCGTCCAAGCTCACGCATTCCACCTATAACTGCAATGAGTCGCCTCCGCCCACCTGCCATCATGTGAGCCGTTTGGAGTGCCGATTGAAGCGATTCGGGGGAGGAATTGTACGTGTCATCAATGATATCGACCAATCCCCTTTTAAACAGCTCTTGGCGATGTTCCGTCGTGACAAATTTACTGGCGGATGCCGCCGCCTCCTGCATGTTCAGACCCATCGCATAAACAACTGCAAGACCGAACAAGGCGGCGGGAACGAGATGGAGCCCTGGATGAGGCAGAAAAATTGGCCAACGTTCATCCGGTGTCAAATTCGAACGACCGATAAATGACAAACCTTCAGAGTCGATTCGAACGTGTTCCGCCCAAAAGACCGGGCTTCCGTCACGTTCCAAGCGGCCCACATTTTTCTCGCTACACACGTACCAATACGAGATGTCGGGCTCGTCACGAAAAACCCAACTCTCGAGCAAAGCGTCATCCCCGTTGATTAACAGAAGTCCGTTACTCTTCATGCCGTCAATCACCGATGTCTTCTCATCGAGAATATCGCGCGTTGATCCGAGGTATTGCGCATGTGAAATACCGACACCGGTGATGATCGAGATATCGGGTCTAGCAATGTGAGAGAGCGTACGGATCTCACCTTTTCTGTCCATTCCGAGCTCTGCCACTAAGGCCTGAGTCTTTGGATTCGTCGATAAAATCGTTCTAGGCAACCCCACTTGATTGTTGTAGTTCCTTTGCGACTGTTCAGCTCTCACTTGCGACTCAATCATGCAGTAGATCATTCGGCGCGTTGTTGTCTTTCCGACACTTCCCGTTACGCTGATGACGCTCGCCTCAAGTACATTACGATAACCGCTTGCGATGTCTTGATACGCCTTCCATGTATCCTCAACCATGAGAATGTCCGGCGCATCCTCATCCGTATCAAGAAGTTTCAAAAATTCTTCTTTCTCCGGTGCATCGTTCGCAATAACGAGCATGCCAGCTCCACGTTCATAGGCTTCATGGAGAAAGTGATGCCCGTCGAAATAGTCACCGCGAAGCGGCACGAATATCTCTTCAGCCTTAACAGTTCTCGTATCTGTAGAAATGGATGGATAATAGCGCTCTGAATCTGCCGCATTTTTCTCAGTCTGCAACAGTTCTCCATTCGTCCATATTTTTATTTGCGTTGGCAAAAAACGTGTCATATTATCATCTTTCTTCCGGTCTTTAATCGTTGCCCGATTCGTCAGTCTTGTTTGTCCGATCCAACCGACCTATCCTGCCGAAAGTAACTTGGATCACTTGTCCTTTTCTAACTTTTCCATCATTCGGCACGTGCGGAGCGGCAGATTCGATAGGCGCTCCTGAATCATCCTGGTCCGGTTCCATGTTCGACTTGGCGGTAGCCTCTACACTCTGACTGGTTGCAGCTCCCCAAGGAATACCTTCAGGTACAATCACAACGCCGTACTCCGATGCCAGCCAAACACATTCGTGATAATTCAACCCGCGAAAATCAGGCACGGCTACCCATTCTACTTCATGATCGCCCTCCGGGTAAAGCCATACCGTAGATCCTGTTCCCACCTTCGTGCCTGATTCAGGCAGAACCATGGTACATGGACGGTCAAGCAAATATTCGTCCGTCGGAACATGCGGAGCAAGATTGAGCGTGACGAGGCGCATGGCAAAGTCACGTACTGTCATTCCGTCCGTTTTAGGAATCTCAACCTGTACCGAAAGCTTGTCTAAGTCGCGCGCGCTATATTGTTGTCCCTTCTCCTGGCTGTTTTGAATTCTTGCCATGACACGGTTCGCGGCACGCGCGGCAACAGTACTTACATTGATCGGAGTCTCAGGTTTTCTAATCGTGACCAAGACAACGTAATCCGGATCGTTGATCGGATTCATCCCGATAAATGAAAAAGTACGTCGATCACCATCCTGTGAGTCTCTTGAAGTTCCGGTCTTCCCCCCTATATTCAGTCCGATCGCACCGAAAGTACCCCTCGCCGTTCCTTCCGATACGACATCGGCCATCATTGAGCGAATACGCTCACACGTTCTATCCGACAACAATTTCTTCCCCTCACTGACGGCAAACGGTTGCATCACATCCAACCCGTCCGACGTCGATGCCTGACCGACTCGCGGCGTCACGAGATAGCCGCCGTTACCGATCATAGCGAAAAAGCGGATCATCTGGATGGCGGTTACGGAAGAGGATTCTCCGAACGTCAGATTGGCAAAGTCGAGAGGCGCCGGGGATCTATGGAGTACACCGGCCGCTTCAACCGGCAAATCGATTCCCGATCTATCATAAAATCCGAATTTTTTAATCCATTCGTAATAGGTTGTTTTCCCGATTCTGTTTCCAAGCTGTACATATATGGGGTTACATGACAACGCAAATGATTGACGCAATGAAACATCGCCGTGACCTTGTCCCGAATAACAAGTGATCGTTTTCCCTTGTAGCGTTATCGGATCATCCCTGAAGACCGAGCCCTCGTATGCGACGTTTTCCTCCAGCGCGATAGCAAGTGTCACCGCCTTAAATGTCGATCCGGGCTCGTAAACATCCGTAACATTGATATTGTCCCAGAGATTCGATGATAGGTAGCGAGTCCTTTCATCGGCAGATAAGGCGTTCCATTCCTCACTCGTAAAACCGATAGGCATTGCCGTAGGGCGAGCCGCATCATATCCACCTACCTGCGCCATCGCAAGCACATTACCGGTATCGACTTCCATCACGATCCCGTGCACGCCATGTCTCAGACCTGCGGCCGTTGCGATAGACAGAAGTTCTTCCTGTAAGATCATTTGGATTTCCATATCGAGAGTAGAAACGAGATTAAGGCTCGGTTCAAGCGGATAGCTGATCGACGTGCTGAAAGGAGTCGCGCCTTTATTCGAGTAGTTATTGCGCCTAGCGTACAAATAACCGTCTTCACCGGACAACAAAGCGTCGTACTGGGCTTCTAAACCGGACACCCCGACAAGTTTCCCGTTTATGACGCGCGTCATTCCGAGGACAGGTGAGGCGAGCATCTGATTGTTGTAGATGCGACGCTCTTCCGCATCGAAACGAAGTCCGCCGACACCGTTGGATGTGAGCCAATCTTTCAACGCCATGGCATCCGTTTCCGAGACTCCGGATGCGATCTGCACATAAGGTAGCGTCTTTGAGCCGATCAGTTGTTTTCTTAACCCCGTCCAACCTGTCACTCTATCAGAACGGATTTGTTCAAGCATAGAATCTCTCTTATCATCATCGAGTTCCAACTGGAAGGCGATCCGATCGACTATGACATTATCCGTGACATCGGCTTTTTTTGATCTCACGTCTCGCGGTGTCATCCCGATGCGATAAACAAACGTCGAGAGGACGAGAGGATAGCCGTTACGATCGAGGATCATTCCGCGTTTAGAACTTTCCCGATCCGTCATGTACTGCTGACTCGCCGCCTTTGCCGCTAGCTCGTCATGCCGTGTAATCTGCAGGTCGAAAAAAAGAAAAATGAGAACGCCCGCCAACACAACAAAGGCTAATAAAACAGCCAACATCTTAACGTTAATCGCATTTCCAGGCATTTTAACGTGCTGACTACGTGTTGACCTAACAACATGTTGGCGCTTCATTCTGAACCTCTAAATCAGCTGATCAGCCTTTTGCTGACTAGCGGCTACGAACCCATGACTCGATAAGTTCAATGCTTTCCATAGGTAACCGAGCCATTGCATTCGTCTCTTCATCATCGTGCGACTTAACAAGAACGGCAGTCGGTACATGGACGATTTGTTCCGAACCCGGCTTTTGAAGCCCCAATTCAGTGGAAGCTATATTTTTCAAGTCGTATAGTGATGTCTTGTTAAGAATCTTGTCTTGGAGAAGACTGTTTTCTTTGTCAATTTCTTTAATTTGGCGTTTGAGTCCCGCGTTATAAAAACTCATCTCAGTCAGTTTTGCGCCTCTCCAAACAACGTATCCGACGGCAGTGGCCAGAATTAGGAGAACGGAGAGCAGTCGTAAAGATACTCTCACGCGCCAACGCTTGAGACTCTTATATTGAAGGCGAATATTGTTTTTCTCTACAAGACGCCTTTCTCTTTTCCCATGATCCGGATCAATTTCATCGAGTTGCGGAACATAAACATCGGGCAGTTCATATGGTACAGACTGTCGATTGTGCTTTTCGGCAAGATTGCCGTCGTAATAATATCTCATACCTCTACCTCCCCAAATTCGAAGACACGCAACTTTGCGCTACGCGCTCTCCTGTTTCCCCTACACTCCGCCGCATCTGCAACAATCGGTTTTCCCGTTAAGCACCGACCTAACGGTTTCTTCTTGCACACGCAGACCGGAAAGTCTCTCGGACAGTCACAAGGCGATTCCCAACGCTTCATCGCCTGCTTCACCATCCGGTCTTCCAGCGAATGAAAGCTGATGATGGCAACGCGACCGCCGGGAGCCATCACATCGGGCAACACTTGCAGTAGATGTGAAAGCTCTTCCTGCTCACGGTTCACCGCCATACGCAAAGCTTGGAACGTTAGCCTTGCAGGATTCCCCTCACGTCTCACATGCGACGGTACGGCATATGAGACGATATCAACCAACTCCCCTGTTGTCGTGATCGGTTTCTCGGCACGTCTTTTTACGATTGATTTAGCGATTGAATACGCATACTGTTCCTCGCCATACAACCTGAGCAGAGCGACCAGATCACTTTCTCTCAGATCGGCAATGAGATCGGCTGCGGTCTTACCTTGAGCCGGACTCATCCTCATATCGAGCGGCCCGTCGAGGAGATATGAAAAACCTCTCTCCGCCGTATCCAACTGATGTGAGCTGACCCCCAAATCAGCTAAAAGTCCGTCGATATCGCCTATATCACCTGTATCGAGCCAGCCGGGGAAATCGCTGAACCTCGCCTCTATTACATCGAAAATGGCGTTCGTCTCGATACCTTTTAACCGCTCCGAGGAGACTGCCAGAGCCTCCGGATCGCGATCGGCTGCCAAAAGTCTTCCTTCTTTGCCGAGTTTTTCAAGAATCGCCCTGCTGTGGCCGCCGCCTCCCGCCGTGAGATCAACATAAAGACCGCCCGGTTTGATCGACAGATATTCGATCACCGCGTCGACGAGTACCGGCAGATGCCACACATCATAATCCGCGGATCTCATAGGAACTCAGATCCATTTCTGATAGCGGCTTGTCTTCCTCCTGCAGTTTGTCGTAGAAAGATTGCGCACAAATCTCGATCTTATCAAAAACGTGAATGAAACACACATCTTCACCGGGTTTAACCGAAATATGGTCCCACAAGAATGCCGGCACGGAAATGCGACCTTGACCGTCAAACTCACAGACCGTCGATGAACCGAGTACTTCGCGCTTTAACTTACGAATCACATAACCGGTACTGGAATGATTCAGGATCTGATCCTTAATCAGTTCAAACTCCTCCGGCGTGTAGGCGGCGAGAAAACCCTCGTCGATACCTTGGGTGACGATCAAAACGCCGTCAAGTTGCTCGCGCAATTTGGCGGGGACAATAACTCGTCCTTTGTTATCTATCGTGTGGGTGTAGCGTGCCAAGGCTCTCCTCCTCGATTGAAGACTCCCCTCCTATTCGGTGGATAGCTTCCATCCTCTATATATGAAGGCTATTCTACCACAATCCACACCTAAAATGTACCAATTCCCCCATAATTTCCCACTATTTTTTTCAAAATACACCTTCAATTTATCTATATTTTCATGAATTGCGCGATAAGCAAACAATTGTTCTTACGAAAAACGAGTGAACGACAAAAAGACGATCCACTGATCGATGCACGGGAGCAATTAATTGTTGCGTGATTTATTTGATTCGATTAGTAATTGAACAGAAGGCGATCGGGTGAACCCGGATATTCCCGCGTGCACATATTAAGTTCCGGCTTTTTCTTTATAGTTCATCGAGTAATTGAGCAAAACGCCCAAAAGCAGAAAATTCGAAATCATGGCAGAGCCGCCGTAGCTGATAAAGGGAAGCGGGATACCGGTAATCGGAAGCAAACCAACAGTCATCCCGACATTCTCAACGAAGTGAAAGGCGAGACCGGAGATAAGCGCCACCATGATGTATGACTCTTCGGGCGATCGCGAATGAATCTTGCTCGCAACTCTAAAGGTATGGAAAATGAAATACGCCGCCAATAGAATGACGACAGTCGTTCCGATCAACCCGAGCTGTTCGGAAATGGCGGGAAAAATAAAATCGGACTCTTTGACGGGAACGCTGACATTTTCACCGGTGCGATTCCCCGCCAATCCACCCGAGGCGACGGCAGCCAACGACTGATTGATGTGATACGATGCCGTTTTATCATGTCCTCTGAAAAGGAATGTCATAATGCGCTCTTTTTGTGTGGCATTGAGCGCAAAATTCCAAGAAAGAGGCAGAACGAGAAAGATCATTCCGGCGACAGACAAAAGAATTGTGCGCCATCTGACTCCCCATACAAAAGTCGTAGCGAGAAACATAAAAATCAGAACGAGGCTTGTACCGAGGTCAGGTTCCGTAATAACAAATAGAAATGGAACGCCGTAAACAGCAAGCAACCGCAGGAAACCTTGAGAATAAGACAGTTCGCCCGTTTTCATCGCGGCAAAGATCGGACCGGAAAGCATCGCCACAGCGATTTTTGATAATTCAGACGGTTGGAACGACCCGAAGATGGGAATGCGCAACCAGCTATCCGCACCGGCAACTGCTTGGTAACCGTCCAATTTGACAACAATCAGAAGAAGAATGCTGACGAAATACAGGATACCCCCGATCAGACGCATCGTCGGCGGTTCAAACAGGCAAAGAATAAAAGCGGCCACAATGCCGATCAGGACAGCGGCAATCTGCTTGAAGTAATTTATCGGATATTCAAAGGCGGCGGCGCCGTATCCGGAAGCCAGCACATTATTGAGAACGACTAGTCCTATCATGACTAGCGCGAGAACCGGAACGAGCATGCGATAATCAAGCGCACTGAAGAAGTAATCGGCACGCGACCGTCGATTGCCATCGACCGTCCTTCTCATGCTCCCTTCCGTCCAATTCATCTTCCATCACACCTCGGAATGTATGAAAATATCCCTATCCGGTCAGTATAACGAATTCGTGTCCCCTACTCGTCCTTTTCATCTTTAGAAGCCGACTCGGTAATCTCAACGACATCGGAAGGTACACCCGGAAGACTGCCCACCAAACGGTCTCGCCGACGTCCACGCACGTAAATGGCGATAAGGAAAACACCTGAGAAGAGTACCATAACGGCTGATAAGACTTGGGATACGCGGAAATTATAATCAAAGAGACGGAACATCAAGGAGTCGGTACGAATACCTTCAACGAAGAATCGAACAAGTCCGTACAGTAAAAGATAGCTATGGAGTGTTGCCCACGGACGCTTGACACGCCTGCGAACGTAGATGAGTATCACGAAGATCACCATATTCGCGATGAACTCGTAGAGAAATGTAGGATGAACGGGCAAGGACGGATCGAGACCGGGTAGCGGTTTTGCAGGAATGGGATTGAGGGCGGCAAGTCCCTGTCTAGTACCCTCGCTGATCATCCCCCATGGGAGCGACGTGTTCGTTCCAAACGCTTCTTGGTTGAAGAAATTCCCCCATCTCCCGATTGCCTGACCGAGCGGCACATAAACAACTAGGAAATCGAGCGGGCGGTAAAATTTAATCTTCTTAAACTTCGCGACGACGAGTATGGCGACGATGCCCCCAATGACGCCTCCATAGAATGCGAGTCCCCCCTGTCGGATGTTGAAGGCGGACTTCCAGTTTCCTCTGAACTGATCCCATTCGAAGATAACGTAATAGATGCGTGCACCGATCAGAATAAACGGGATCATCCATAAGAAAAAATCAAGAATATCGTTGCTGTCAAAATTGTGGTGTTTAGCATGACGCATGGCAAGAGCAATGCATAACACCATCGCTATGGCAAATAACAACCCATACCAAAAAACAGTCACTTGCCGTCCGAAGAGATTAAATTGAAAAGCAACCCGGCTGATGGATAAATCATTAATTCCCAGCCCGGGAAATGACACAGTGAAATTCAATATGCCGCACATAATCGACCTCCTGAGAATGTCGTCATTCTACCACACATCATCTGCCTGAAAGCAGAACGTTACCTCCCTCATGATGCCATGCTCTGACACGTTTAAAGTCGTCACGGATACACGATACCAAATCCTGAATCGAAGACAAAACACACTCGTCGCGCATAAACGTTCCGAATTCAACATCGATCGCTTCACCGTGCAGGTTGCCGGCGTAATCGTATATGTGCGTCTCGACGAGCATTTCGCTTCCTTGCTCATGTACGGAGGGAGCGCCGATATTGCTGATTGACGGAAACCTTTCACCGTCTAAACGCACGTACGTGGCATAGACACCGCGTCTCAACAGCGCCGCTGTCGGAGGATACGGAAATTTGGCGGTAGGAAACCCGATTCTCGACTCGAGATTGCTTTCGCTCACAACGGTGCCTCGAAGACGAAAGGCTCTCCCCATCATTTCCGTCGCCTCCTCGACTTGCCCTAAGGCAAGAGCTTCGCGGATTCTCGTGCTCGTTACTTTGACGCCTTTCCACGTGAAGTCGGAAACAATTAACGGCTCCAACGCATGACGTTCGGAATACTCTTTAAGAAAAGCTACATCCCCTTGGCCTTTCCAACCGAACCGTCCATCTTCACCGATCGCCAGCAATCGTGTATTGAGTTTTTCCTCCAGCACGTTACGCAAAAAAGATTCCGCGCTCAAGTGACAAAAATCGGACGTCAAGGGTATGAGAAAGACGTCTTTCACGCCCAGTGCACGGAGTGCCTCAATTTTCTCATCGTCTGTCATGAGAAAATCGTGGTTGACTTTCCTTTCGTTAAAGTCCATCCCCCCCTCATACGAGAAAGTAAAAACGCCTGGCCGGAGTCCGAGTTCTTCGCTTCGACGCATCATCATCAATGTGAGATGGCGATGACCTAGATGTACCCCGTCAAAAATACCCAACGCGATGCCTCGACCCACTGGAGGGATCCGATCTAACTGTCTGTATACATTAAATGCCATTTGGACGGACCATTCCTTCAAATGATTTAATTTCAGTCGGTTCCAAAAAGACGCGTTTTACGCGGTAATATTGTCCTTCAATAAAACCGAATGCAACGAGTTGTTCACCATGACAGAAGACGATCAAATCGTCTTCTCCATGTTCCGTGCACTCGCAATGCGGCGGAAGAAGTCGTCCCCTGCTCACAGGAACTTTCCGACCATGCGCAAGATCGAGAGCACCCTCCCGATCAAACATAACGCGTCGCCAAAAGGTGAATACGGAGCCGATGGACTTGATGGTTCCATCTTCGATCAGACATTTTCGGAGACACATGGGATCGCGCCCGAGCTCATTGAACGCATCAAATAAACGTTCGAGCGTAACGCTTTGCTCTACCGTCAGAGGACCCGCCGCCAGTCGTCGCAAACTGCGCGCATGGGCGTTGCAACCGAGCGCACGACCGAATTCTTCCGCGAGCGCGCGGATGTATGTTCCTGCGCTAACAAGAAATTCAACAGAGACGACGGGAAACCCCGTATCCTCATCGAGCGTTATACCGTGAAAGATTGCCTCGTAGACGGTAATTTCACGCTCAGGCAAATCGACTTCACACCCTTCGCGCGCATATCGGTAAAGGCGCTTGCCGTCAATCTTGACAGCTGAAAAGATCGGTACGCGTTGCATCCTCTTGCCGATAAAGGAACGCGCGACGGCCTCGAGCTCTCTTAGGGCATGTTCGTCTCTTGAAACGAATCGCTTCAACACCGCTTCAGGTGTTCGCTCAATCGCTGTTCCAGTATAATCCATCGAATCAGTCGACAAGCCGAGCGATATGCCGCAAAGGTAGCGTTTGTTCCAGTCGAGCATATAGTGCGCAGCCGCGGTAGCGCGACCGTAGCAAATAGGCAGCACGCCCGTCGCAAAGGGGTCCAGCGTTCCCGTATGACCGACTCTCTTCTCTCCAAGCAGCACACGCATGCGCGACACAACGGCAGACGACGTTAAGCCTTCTTCTTTATCAATCATGAGTATGCCGCCTGAAGTGAGCGTCATGAGCGAAGCTCTCCCTTACATGCGTCAAGAAATATCTTTGCCTCTCGTACAATCGAATCCATTGCCTCGCCCATTGCGATATCATTCAGAGTCGCCCCTGCCGCGCGACGATGTCCCCCGCCGCCGTACCGTTTCGCAAATTGTGCAGCATCGAAGCACCCGCTCGAGCGAATGTTGACACGTACGCCGTGCGGCTCATTAGACTCGGAAAAAAGCAAAGTCACTTCCGTACCGTCCGCACCCCTCATCTCCGAAGCGAAGTTTCCAAGGTCGTCATCCGTAACGCCGCGCCGATCGATCATATCGCGGGTCACCGAAGCGACTAAAATGCGTCCGTCATCGAACGCCGTAATGCCGGAATAGACGTCTCCTTTGAACTGAAGCCGCTCGACTGTCGTACGCTCGAAAATGTCATAGTTGAGCGACGCCAAGTCGACGTCGAATCGCTCGAGCAGAAACGCAGCCTGTCGAAAAACGACGGGCGTAGTATTGCTGTATGAGTATCTGCCCGTGTCGGTGACGATGCCTGCAAGTAAAAGGACAGCGATATCTCTATTGAATAACGGTTTGGCAAGGTAAAGTTCCAAGTCCCAGATAATTTCAAAAGCCAATTCACACGTCGAAGACGCGGACGGTACAACGAGATCCAACCTGCCTAAGTCAGTTGAGACAACGTGGTGGTCGACAGATCCGCGGAGACGCGACCGGGTTAACCAATCGGCACGTTCTCCCACGCGGTTCTCCTCATGACAGTCAATCGCCAAAGCAAGATCATAAGGAGAGTACTTCAAGCTAGGTTCATAGACTTGTACCGTCTCGAGAAGAGGTAGATAAGACAGAGATTCGGGTAACTCCGAGTCGACCAAAACCGTCGTTTCACATCCGACCGCACGGAACACTTCAGCAAGTGAAATGGAAGCGCCGAGCGCGTCGGCATCCAATCGCTCATGAGGCAGAAACACAATGCGGCCATTGACTGATGCAAGGTCGAGAACAACTTCAACGAGTCGTCTTCTAATGTCTTTTTCCTTACTCATCGCACACTCCTGAATACCGATTCACGAAATCGTATGCACTTCATGCACATCGATTCCGTGACAGCTTTGTTCAACCGCCCGTATGCAGGTCTGTTCTATCCGCGATTTTTTTGATCATTGACCGTCTTTAGGAGTCGATCAATCGATTCGCCGTAACGCAGACTCATATCCTCCACAAACACTAAACGAGGCACTTTTTTGGAGCGCATTCTGGCGGCGAGCTCTCTGCGGAGAAATCCTGCCGCTTTTTCAAATGCTTCTCTCGCCTTTTCGCGGTCTTCGTCAGATCCGTACACACTGTAGAACACTCTGGCCACTGTCAGATCGTTACTAACCTCAACACCCGTCAAGGAAGCGATCCCCGAAATACGCGGATCGTTGATTTTTTTGTAGATAATATCGGCAAGAATCCTGTAGACTTCATCACCGTATCGGTCAGCCCTACGCATCTTCCTTCACTTCCCTCATCGTGTAGAATTCAATCTCGTCGCCGATTTTAATATCATTAAAACGATCGAGGCTGATGCCACACTCATATCCCGCCGCGACCTCACGCACATCGTCTTTAAACCTGCGAAGCGAGGCAAGTTTAGTCTCATAGATAACGATACCGTCTCGAACGAGCCGCGCACTGTCGTTGCGATTGACCCGGCCCTCAGTTATGTAGCAACCGGCAATAGTACCGACGGCAGAAGCGTGAAAGACATTGCGGACTTCGGCATGCCCGACGACAACTTCCTTGAAGACCGGTTCCAACATACCTTTCATCGCCCGCTCGACTTCCTCGATCGCCTCGTAAATGACACGATAAAGATGGATATCGATGTCTGAATCGGCCGCAATCGCAGCCGCAGTGGACGCCGGCCTCACGTTGAAACCGATAATAATCGCGTCCGAAACTTCGGCAAGGCGGATATCCGACTCCGTAATCGCACCAACGGCGCCGTGAATCACGTTGACGCGAATCTTTTCCGTCGTCAACTTCGTCAGAGACTGCGTCATCGCCTCGACAGAACCTTGTGTATCGGCTTTCACGATGATGTTGAGGTCAATCACTTCTTCATCTGCCATTCGCATGAATAGCGTATCAAGCGACATACGGGAGGACTGACGCAAAGCGGACTCGCGTTCTTCCGTTTTACGCTTTTCAACGAGATCTCGGGCGATGCGCTCATTCTCCACTTGGTAAAGGGTGTCGCCGCCTTCAGGAACCTCATCGAGTCCGATAATCTCAACCGGCATCGACGGTCCCGCCTCCTCCAGTTGCAGGCCGCGATCGTTATACATCATGCGGACGCGCCCGATCGCACTGCCAACGACAACCGTATCGCCCTGTCTGAGCGTACCGCGCTGAATGAGAATTGTCGCAAGAGGGCCGCGTGTCTTGTCGAGTTTCGCCTCAATGACAGTTCCTTTCGCCTGTCGGTTCGGATTGGCTTTAAGTTCCAGAACATCGGCAGTCAGAAGGATCATATCCAACAGCTCGTCCATATTCTGACCCGTCTTCGCAGAGACGGAAACAATGGTCGTTTGTCCGCCCCAGTCCGAGTCCATTAAATTATAATTTGCCAATTCACGTTTGACTCGATCGATATCAGCCTCCGGGCGGTCGATCTTGTTGATCGCGACGATAATTTCAGTATTCGCAGCTCGAGCGTGATTAATCGCCTCGACAGTCTGCGGCATCACGCCATCATCAGCGGCGACGACAAGGATCGCAATATCCGTGACTTGCGCGCCGCGCGCCCTGAGCGTTGTAAACGCTTCATGGCCGGGAGTGTCAAGGAATGTGATGGTGCGTCCATTAACCTTGACCGAGTACGCGCCGATGTGTTGCGTAATACCGCCCGCCTCACCGGCAGTCACGGACGATTCACGAATATGATCGAGGATCGAAGTCTTTCCGTGGTCAACGTGTCCCATGACAACGACAACAGGTGGTCTCGGGATGAGATCTTTTTCGTCATCGTCCGAATCGTCAAACAGAATGTCTTCTTCCGTGACCACGACGAATTTTTCACTCGTGATACCGAATTCAGCCACCACGATTTCCGCTGTCTCGTAATCAATATCCTGATTGATGGTTACCATCATACCGAGTCCCATCAACTTCATGATGACATCGGCAGTCGATTTCTTGATCGCCTCCGCCAATTCCTTTACCGTCAGATGCTCGGGCAACACAACATGAGTCAACTGGGCAACGGGGCGTTTGGGAGAAGCGGACGGCTCACTCTCTGCACGTTGACGGCGCAAACGCGCACCTCTTTCCATCGCTTCCTGTTGTTCACGACGGATTTGTCGGTCGCGATGTTCTTGATCGCGCTGACGTCCGCGATCTCTTTGCCGCCTAGAAGCGGCAGGAGGCGGTCCTTCAGCGATCGGAGCATCGATGGGCATATCGGAGGTCTGACGCCTCGTCCTTGACCTGCGAGGCTCTTGCTCGCGGTCAGGTGAAGCAGGGGTAGCCGGCGGACGTTTCACATCGCCCACCGGACGAGCCGGAGGTCGTGAAGGACGCTCCCGCTCGCTCATGGGAATGCTGTCGCGGTCGCTGCCGACATAGCTGCCTCTCTGCGGTCTGACGGGACGCCCATCACTCGTCGTTGCAGGCTTCTTTCGCACCTGCTCAGACGGCACGACGGGATCCGGCGTTGTAATGCGTTCCGTAATCGGAAGCGAAAGCTCCGCGATGCTCCTGCGATCTCTTCGACTCGACCTAGTCGGTTGCTTAGGCGCCGGACTGGCAGGAGTCTCTCTTTTGACCGTCGGCAACGGTTTTGGCTCTTCCTTTTTATCGGCTCTCGTTGCAGGCTTCGAAGTGGGCTTAGTCGTCGGCTCTTTCGCAACGGCCGCCCGCGTAGTTTTGGACTCCAATTCCGAATCGGCAGGACGCGCCTTGGCGGTTTTCGAAGCGACAGGTTTTACAACCGATGGTTTTTTGCTCTCGCCCTTCTCCGGCTTAGGCTCCTCTGCGGGAGTATCTTTCTTCTTTGTCCGTTTTTCCGCGGAGGGTTGTACCTTCACATCCTCTTTTTCCGTCGTGACGACCTTCGTTTTGTCCTTCGGAGTCGCCGCTTTTTCAACAACCGGCACAGGGGGTTCAGGCACTTCCGCCTTTGGTTTCGCTTTCGGCGTCACGACCGGCTGTGTTTCCGGCTCCGTCTCAACAGGCATTTTTCCTGAAACTGTATCAATCGCGGCAGGCGGTTCAGCCTCAATCTCTGTTGCGGCCTGTTTCGGTTTCTTAATAATCTTGATGACGCCCGGAATACTTTTTCCGGAAATACCTTGAATTTCAATCGTCGAGGGACCTGGAAGGTCTTTTAACCTTTCGTCGGGAGAAGGTTCATCCTTAACAGGCGTTTGTTCCGCTTTTTCAGGCTTTTCCGGTATTTCGAACGTCTCAAGAAGAGCGCGCGCTTCCATTTCGCGGCGTTGCCTCATCGCCTCGTCTTCGGTGATAAATCCTGCTCTGAGTCCTGAATCTGCTTCTTCACGTTTTGCCATATTCAGTTCATTCCTCCTGTCTATCGACACCTTCCAAACCTTTGCGTTCTATATCCGCCATACAGACCCCGTTCTCCGGCATCCGACGTGTCAGCCCTTCGTCTGGAGATGACACATCTGCCACGGTATAATCAATATTTTTCCAAATTTCTTCCGGCACTGGGCATTTAAGCGCTCTCCGGAGCAAATCTCTTTTTTTCGCTTTTTCGACGCACTCCCGCCGATAACATAAGTAGGCGCCTCTGCCAGGCAACTTCTGTTGACTGTCAAACGTAACTACACCGTCTTTCGATGCCGTTATGCGCATAAGCTCACGTTGATCGCGTTTCTCGCGACAGGCAACACACGTGCGCAGAGGTCTCTTTTTTTGTCGCCGTTCACTCAATATTCGAACCGCCTTCCGGCATATCATCCGTCTCCTCACCGAGGACACTTTCTTCATCGCCGTCCTCAAGCGTACCAATGGCACTCTCAAGCGCTTCGAGATTACTCTCAGACGACGGCATGACAGGAGATATGTCATTTGAAAAACCGTCGTTTTCGAATACTTCTCCGCCGTCGGTGTCTTCGCGTTCCGCTTCATCGGCGGCAACAGCTTCATCAAAATCGGACAACCAGCTCGCCTCTATGAGCTCGCGGTATTGCGTCTCACTCTTGATATCAATTTTCCACTCCGTCAGCTTTGCGGCAAGACGGGCGTTCTGACCTTCCTTGCCGATGGCGAGGGATAGCTGATGATCGGCGACAATCACGCGTGCACTCTGCTCTTCCTCATCGAGCACAACGCGCATGACTCGCGCGGGTGAAAGAGCGCTACTGATGAATTCGGCAATATCGGGATCCCACTCGATTACATCAATTTTCTCTCCGTTGAGTTCCGTGATGACCGATTGGACGCGCATTCCGCGCTGTCCGACACAGGCGCCCACCGCATCGATATTCTTGTCATGACTTGTCACAGCCATTTTCGTTCTCGAACCGGCTTCACGTGCAATGCTAACGATCTCGACGATACCGGCACCGATCTCGGGAACCTCTTGCTCGAACAAGCGCCTGACGAGCCCCGGATGACTTCTCGAAATCATGATCACAGGTCGATGTTCACGCTGGTCGACCTTCAGGATGTAGAAGCGCATATGTTTTCTGAAGGTGTAGTTGTCCAGACGCGATTGCTGACTGTACGGGAGCACGGCTTGAGCGCGCCCGATATCGACAAGAACTTCATTGCGCTCGCGGCGTTGAACGATACCGCTCGCAAGACCACCCACACGTCCTGAAAACTCTTCATGTATGCGAGTTTTCTCCGCTTGCGAGAGTTTCTGATTAATAACGCTCTTAGCAGTCTGTGCGGCAAGGCGACCGAAATGTGAAGGATCGACCTCGCGAACGAGTTGATCACCGAGCTCCAGATCGGGCGAAAGTGCGTACGCCTGTTCAAGTGAGAGCTCGCTGTTCGGATCCTGAACTTCTTCAACGACCGTCATAGGTTGGTAGACGCGCATTTCACCGGTACGGCGATCGATGTGCGCCGTGATGCCGTCATTATCAACGTGCTTCGGCTCATTTTCCTGACCGACTCCCGCTACTTCACGCTCACGCGGCTTCTCGCGATCCTTTGAGCGAATTTCAAATTCGCGTCGATACGCCGCGACCAATGCGCCTTCAATCGCTTCAATCAATGTCTCCATCTCGATCCCGCGTTCTTTTTCAAGAAGTTTCAATGCCTCAATAAATTCGTGGTTCATTTAATCTCCTTCAACATCGCTTTCCCGCTCTTGCGAGCGATAGGTGATCCTTATTCTATCGACCTGTCATCAAGCTCATACCCATCCGACAGGCGGTCCAATTCTTATGCTAGAAAACAATCTCGCGCTTTACATTCGCGACTTGTTCCAATTCGAAAAGCAGTCGTTCCCCGCCTTCCGCTTCTACGCCGACGCGATCGCCGTCGACGATAAGATGACCGAATAATCGCTTCTCACCATCGATCGCGCGGTAAAGGCTTAATTTGACATAAGCTCCTTCATGGCGAATAAAATCGCTCATCGTTTTCAACGGTCTGTCAATTCCGGGCGACGAGACTTCAAAAACATCGAAATCATCAAGCCCGAGCTCGTCGGATATGAGCGGATCGGCTATCTCACTCAAAGACTCACAATCTTCAATTCCGACTCCACCGCGTTTATCGATAATCAGCCTGAGAATATTCCTGCCGTTCTCATGTACGTACATCACTTCCAGCAAATCGAGATCGAGCGCTTTCGCCTCGGGCGTAATCGCTTCGATGATGCGCCGAATATTAGTCTTTCTTAAACGCATAGCAACTCTCCCCACTGACGCGATCGACTCTTACATACAAAAGAGCGGACCACCCCGCTCTTTCACCCCGACACACGCTGTGTTTATTAATTATAACAGGTTTATCGACACGGTCAAGCGATTGATCCCGGTCAGTCGTTGCCGTTCACGAAATAGAGAACAATTACCCCAGTCAAAACCGAAAAAGGGCTTGATTCCCGTCTTGGTGATCCCGGCGCGATTCGAACGCGCGACCTGCCGCTTAGGAGGCGGCCGCTCTATCCTTCTGAGCTACGGGACCACATATCAAAGGACAATGACCATTGTACAGAAAAATGAGCGCCCGGTCATCTCGCGTGTGCAATTTTTCAGTTTATATCGAATTTTTGAATTCTACACCGATTCCGGAGTACGTACAGTTTTGCAGTTAGTATCGATTTTTTGAATTCCGCGCCTATTCCGAATTCCGCACCGATTCCGGAGTACAGTTTTGCAGTTAATATCGAATTTTTGAATTCTGCGCCGATTCCGGAGTACAGTTTTGCAGTTAATATCGAATTTTTGAATTCTGCGCCGATTCTGGAGTACAGTTTTGCAATTAGTATCGAAATCTTGGAATTTACATTGAACGATAGTGGGAATTTCAATTAAAACTGATTTTTTGGACTTAATGTTTAAAACCCGGCTCCACGTTTAAGGGGGCTCTCTTTTGAGAAAGCCCCCTTCCTGTGAACATTAAGTTAACGTAAAACGTTTAACTTCGATCGTGCTTACTCCGTGTCAAACGCGACGCAGCGGCAGAATGCCGATTCGCCGTACTGGAATTTCCACGGGAACGTTCCGAGGATCATGCGCTTGTTCTTCGGCACGATGTCGATTTCACCGCCGAGGCACTCGACGTGGATGATTTCCCACGGCTGCGGGAAGACCCAGATGTGCATCGCCTGATACGTGTCGGGCCACTTGTAGATCTCATTAAGCCCCTTGCCGTACTTTTCCCTCATGTAAGCGTCACACTTCTCCGCCTCACCGGGTTCCCAATCACGGATCTTCGTGTTCATCGGGTGGTCGGCGGAGCCGGCATCGACAGCGATGTACTTGAGTTCCATTTCCTTCATCCAGTCGGGGAAATCGACTGATGGACCGGGGTGGCGAAGCATATAACGGCGCTCATCCGGAGTTGCCCCATCTAACGAATATTTGTGGTAGCCCGTGTAGATGAAGATGATGTCGCCCTTGCGGATGTCCGCGCGATCCATGAGATCTTGAGGCGTATAGATTGACCAGTCCTCCGCGATGTCGGAGATATCGACGACGACACCCGGTCCGACAAGTTTTTCCATCTCGAGCGATGCGATGTCGCGTCCGCCCGTGTCAAAATGCTGCGGGCCGTCGAGATGTGTTCCAACGTGGTTTGACGTCGTGATAATCATACCGTTCGCTCCGTTCGGCGCCAAACGCTTGAAGTACTTGACGTTCAAAGGCTCATAAGTCGGCCACGGAGGCGTCATATGATTTGTGTTCAGCGTCAAGTCATACACTCTGATTTTGTCCCAATTTTTGAGTAACATAGTATAGTTCCTTTCATTTTTTCCTTTTTAGGTAGGTTGGTAAAGCCTTTATTCTTTTCTCGCCCTAGTTTGATGTGGGCGTACCTTCCAGTAGTTGCCGGTTTCGGCTCAGCCTAGCATTCCTTCACTCTCGAGAAGCTCCACGTATGCCTCCAGTGCGTCAGTGAAACAATTCATAGGCGGATTGACGATACCCGCACCCACTTGCCCGACACCGGCGTGTTTGCTGGCGATGCCTGTGTTGATGACGGGTAGGATTTGCGTCTCGACGACGAGACGGATATCGATGCCTGTCGGTGTCCCACGGAAATTCATCGGCGGCATTTTGTAGATTGTGCTCTCCTCAAGTGTAATCTCGTACATGCTCGTCGTGTAATTCACGGCATCCTGTGGTGTTCCGCCAACAAATTGCACGATCGCGGGCGCCGTCGCCATGGCGAAACCGCCAATTCCGTAAGTCTCGGTGATACAGGAGTCGCCGATGTCGGGGTTGGCGTCGTCCGTGCTGTAGCCCGGGAAATACAACCCGTCGATGATTGCGGCAGGTCCTGTAAACCAGCGATCGCCGAGCGCGGCGACTCTGATGCCAAATTCCGTACCGTTACGGGCCATGGTATAGACGATCGTCGAATGTTTGACCTTTCCGACAGGATCCATCGCCGATTTGGAGGCCGGCATCGAGAGGTTCAGGAAGAAGTGATCGTTCGAGTTCAAAAAATCGAAGACGGCGACTTGATCCTCTTTCGATGCGTCCGTTTTGACGATACTCGACGCGATCTCGCGGATAAACAGCGATGTCGCCGCTTTGTTGCGGTTGTGCACTTCGTCGCCCATCTGAGCCGCTTGCGCGATCATGGTCTTGAGGTCAATCGGCCCATAAATCTCCAACGCTTGCTTCATGACAGGATAGAGCGTTTTCTCCATCCATTTCAAATGCTTGATGACATCATCGCCATATGCACCGAAACGAAGAACATTGCCGAGTCCCTCATTCATCGTACAATACGCAAAGTTGCCTTGCGTTTTATTCTCCACGATAAAGACCGGCATTGATGCCGTTACGACACCCGCCATCGGCCCCACGGCCTGATGATGATGACAAGGATCGAATTCGATCTCGCCTGAAGCGGCGAGTTTTTCCGCCTCCTCCGGAGTCGTTGCAAGACCCTCATAGATCAAGCCGCCGATCACCGCACCGCGAAGCGGTCCGGACATCTTATCCCATGTGATGGGAGGGCCAGCGTGCATGATGAGTTTCTTGTGCATACCCGGAACAACGTCTTTTGCAACTCCCATCCCGACGAGCGTCGGCTGAGCGTTTTGCATGATTTCCAGTGCTTTCTTGTTGGCAGTTTCAATAAAATTCGCCATAAATTCCTTCTTTCTCTCAAATTGTGTCTTTCATTAAAAATGACACGTTCCTATTATACAAACTTAAAACCTGCGCACTGCGTGACAAATGCAGATTTTGTAACCTCTACAACCCTTTCAGCCTACCGAGCAGCGATGCCATTTTCTTGTCACCGCCTGCGGCTGGTTTCCAATCGACGTGGATTGTTTCTACGTCTTGACTACGCAATTCTTCATAAAAAGATTCGAGCCCCATGTTGATCACTTTCAACTCTTTCTTAAAAAGTTCATTGACTGACATATCGTTTTCTCCTCTCCCTATGCACTCATTTTTTCCATGATAAGGTCAACAAGTCTGACAGCCTGTGCGTTGGATGGCATGACGATAACGCCCGCCTGTTCGAGGCTCGCGATCGATTGACGAAGATCCTGCGGGTCCTTATCCGTTCCCGTGACAGAGGCGACAACGACAAGGTTCTTTCCCTCTTCCTTCAAACGAGCGCGCGCATCCCTCACCGAGTCGGCAACAGCGCCCGCAGGGTTCTCATGCGACCCGTAACCGATCACGACATCGACGAGTACCACAGCTGTCGACCCGTCGACATGCGTCTTAAAAAATTCCGTTCTCGTCAAGGGGTCGATCATGGGATGCGGTCTTCCGCGTGTAAACTCATCTTCTCCAAGATCAAGGCAAATATGACCTTCCAAGCCACCGAGATTTGCCAGTGCGCGATCGGGCGTGAGAGGGATATTCGAGTAGATCGGATAATTCTCCCCAAGGTATTTAATCGCTTCATCGGCGAGCGTACCGCCCGTATAGAGTGCGCGTAAATACTTTTGATCGGCGGAAAGTGTCGAGAAAGCATTCGAAACAAGTTTCTCGATTTCCTCCTCAGGCGCATCAAAGCCATCGAAATCTTCAACCTTTTCGCCACGTAACAAAGCGACCGCTTTCCGAGCGGCATCTTCCAAGCTGACACACGGTGTGGCGCCGGCGGCGATAATGGAAGCGGCGTCTCCGCCAATGAAGTCGATGACGACAGGTTTATTCGCTTGTTTAACCAAATCGACAATCTTTTTCTCAACGGTCGGATGTGGAGGTTTCGAGACAAGCACGATGACATCTGTTTCAGGATCCTTTAACAATGCCTCGATGCCCTGAATCATCATCAGGCCGCCGATCTCTTCGCGAAGATCGCGACCTCCCGTTCCGATCACCTGTGAAAGTCCTTCGCCGAGTTGATCAATGCGTACGGTGATCTCCTGCGTTCCCGTACCGGATGCGCCGACAAGGCCGATTCGCCCCTTTGACACGACGTTGGCGAAACAGAGAGGAACGCCGTTGATGATCGCCGTACCGCAATCGGGGCCCATCATCAAAAGACCCTTCTCGACAGCCAATTGCTTAAGCCTGAGCTCATCCTTGATCGATACGTTGTCCGAGAACATCATGACATGTAGTCCCGCTTTCAGGGCAGCCTCCGCCTCTTCAGCCGCATACTGGCCGGGAATAGAAATCTGAACAAGGTTAGCGCCTCCGAGGTGATCAATGGCCGATCGGAGAGTCGGCGGCCGGTAATCGCCTGCCGATGCTTCCTTTTTGCGGTTGATCTGCTCATCGAACGAATTGACAAGTTGTTCCATTGTAACGAGCTCTTCATTGAACTTCGCCGCGATGAAAAGATCATTCGGCGTGACGTCTTCGAGATTCGCATCAAACATATTGAGATTGCGGACGAGATCCAAATTCAGCTCGGTGCCCATTCCGACAAGAACTTCCTCGACACCTTCAATTGATTTCATTTCACGCGAAATCAGCATCAAGGTAACCGAGTCGTAGTAGGCGTTTTTTCTAACGATACTTTGAATCATATGCGATCCTCCTTTTTTAATATACACTCCTCCTGCCGCGCCCAGCGCGATATAATCGTCTGAACACACCATATTCCGAACAGAAAATCAGCTCCGGATGTCGCACCGAATTCCAACACGCGATCAATCGCGTGGCGAAGTTCAGGGAGATTATGCGTTGCCAATGCTTCTAATATCTTAAGGTAGCTGTCGCTTGCCTTACCTGCCAATGCATGCCTGAGCATCGAATAGCTGACAATCGTCGTCCTTGAGTTTGCAAGCTCGACGATGCCTTCCAAGAAACTCAACAAAGTTTGATCATCGCGGTGATTCCATAGGTTCCTGTAGTGAAGAGAGAGAATAAAAGCCGCGAGAAAATCGTCGCATGATGGTGTCAAGCCCGGCCCAAAACCTACAAGCAGTTCAGTCTGATAAAGTGATCGCTCCCAATCTTTCGCCTCCACGGCATCAATAAATGAACAAATATCTCCGGAAATGAAACGGGCGTAGATACTTGTACAAGACGACTCCCTCGCATCGCCATCAATGAAACGAATAACAGATGAAACGCCTCCCGAATCAAGTTCCAGCAACGTCTTCTTGATCATGCTGAGCGCTTCTTCGCTCGCACATGCAATTTCACCTGAAGGTGCTGAAAGTGTCGGTCTCCAGACACGCGCATTACGCAATCTGATACGAATCTCATTTTTCGGTATGACAAACTCCAACTGCCCGTTGTATACCACACTGTCATCTACCTCGAAAGGCCACGCAATATGCGCGGGCAAATCGACCTTGATCCCCATCGGCATCATATCGACATCGGTTCTGGCGATCGTCATCAATTCTTCTGCGTGCGACAATAAATTAACTGAGCCACGAAAGATTGAATGAACGCGAAAGACAATATTTTCGTGATGAAGCAACAGGTCGTGAAGATCCTGCGACATCTGCACCGCATGAATCGTTCGATCAAAACTTCCGATCATCACTGAATAAGCTCCTTAATTCTAATCGCCAACTGTATATTAAATGCCGTTTCCGGATCACGGAGATCAATTCCATAGACATCGCGAATTCTGTTGATACGATAAATGATCGTGTTATAGTGCGTAAACAAAATCTCGGACACACGTTTCAAATTACCGCCTGATGCGAAATAAACGCGCACAGTCTCGATTAGATCGCCGTGCTGTCTGTTATCGTGTTCCTCGAGCGGACTCAGAATCTCATCGGCATAGGCGAGCGCCTCTTCCCTCAGAAGCGGGTGCCCCAACACACGTAGCAATCCCAGTTCATCGTAATATAGAACAGGCTTTCCTTTTTCCTGTCGACTCATCAGTATGCGAACGGTCTGCTCCGCTTGTTGTAAACTCAACGCCAAAGATCGATACGTATCGACACATGAACCGACACCGATATGTGCGTATTCGAGCACACCCTTCTCGTCGATACACCTAATCAACGTGCCGATAAAACGCTGCAAGTGGGAATTTCTCGCGTCCAAACCGCAGTCATTGTCAAATTGCAAGAGAAAGATGGCGCGGTCACTTTTACGTGTCGCAAGAAAATATCCGGCATACTCTTGCTTCAACCGATTTGCGAGATTCAGCAGATTTGTATTCAGATTTTTTGCCATGCGAGCATTATTGGGCGTCAGTTGGTACTGCCTGTCCTGTTCCATCATCAGGACGATGCACTGGCTTGGAAGTTCGGGATGAAAAAGATAAAAGTCAGCATTCTCAAGCGCTTTACTCTGTTCATCGTGGTCATCACTTAGCAGCTGCTCCAAAAAAGTAGTCTGATGCACGTTTTCGCGTTCAACGAGCGTAATGCGGTTCAGAATATCGAGAGCGATAAGCGAAGTCGCCGACTCTATTACAAATAAGTCTTGGGCGCGAATGGCATTATCCGTATCCCACAAAAAGATACTGCCGTAATGCATGTTGTCAAAATAGATGGGAATCACGAACCGTCTGATAGAAAGATCCGCCACGAACGATTCGCTGATTCGCATATCGGGAACAGAAGAGTGACGTCGTATGAAAGCGTGGGCAATCACATCCTTTAAATCGTTCTCAATCGTCGTCTCCTTATCACGATCGGGACAATAAAAGTGAACATCGCGGAAGATATCATCACAGATAGCGACAGGTGCGCGGATGGAGCGGTAGATCTGTTCTGCGATTGCTTTCATGCCACCGTGACGCAACATAATGTTGCGCACTTTTGAGTTAAAGTCGTTGATATTCTCTAACAATTTCGTCTGTTCGCCGATGATCCTGTTAAAAATCTCCTTAATGAGATCACCATACGGCACAGCCTGAGGTATCCGTATGATAGGAAATGATATCTCGTCGGCAATCTTTAACACGTTGTCCGGCACCTCGCTGATGTACCGTTGTGTTTTAATTCCCATTCCGCAGACTTTTCTTTCCTTAAGCTGGGGAATGAGTTTCTCGAATGCCTCAATGTCATGGCTGAATGTATATGCCGTAGTCAGTAAAAATTCGCCGGGGCGAACCCAGTCGATAATGTCAGGAACCTCCAAGACGTTAACGGAGACTATGCTATTCGTCAGACCGCCTCTTCCTGCCAAGACTTCTGCATCTTTCAACAAACTGACTTGTAGAATATCCTTTAATTCAATCATGAGTTTGTTTTCATTCGGCATGATTTGCACCTCATATTCATTCTAAATAAAAAAAGTGATAAATGATTTAGCCTGCAATAACAACGTTGATTTTATTATATCATAGATATGTGTGAAAATAGCACAGATATTGTCCGCCATCTAGCAATCTTCTTGCATAAAATGATTGATTATAAAGTTTTCTTTTTAGTTATATCCCATAATTGAAACTACACAACATCAAAACGTCATGATAAGCGTATCGTTAAAAGCAGCCATTTACGCCATGCCTTCAAAAAAGTATCTCAAAATCTCTTATTTAACTTGAATCGCACAAAAAAACAGAAAGAATCGCTCCCGTCTTTGTTTAGGGATGCTAATTCAAGAACTAAGAAGTTAAATATCTTGTATCCAGTGACAAAGTCCATTTATCACAAACGTGCTAAAATAAATCATATCGTGAAATATTGGTGACCAATCGATCGGGGTGTTGTTTCCGATGAGTAATCGTCAATAGCAAGTAGTTCGAATTCTATCTGGAAAAGGTAGTCTTTATCGCAAGGAGGTTTCTGTGCTAAGTCAATTTGATTACGTCAAACCGCTTGTTCTGAATGAGGCGCTCGCCGCTCTTGCCAAGGAAGACAATTCCTACGTATTGGCAGGAGGTACCGATCTTATGATCATGTTGCGCCACAACGCGATCAATGCACGCCATATCATCGACATCAAAGGCATTCCGGAACTGAATGAGCTCCGTTTTATCGAGAACGAGGGCTTGACGATCGGTGCCAATGTGGTGGTCAACGCGCTCGTTGATTCGGAACTCGTCAAGAACAAGTACAAGGCATTACATGACGCCGCCTCATGTCTCGCATCGTTTCAATTAAGAAACAGGGCGACACTCGTCGGCAACATCTGTAATGCATCGCCCGGGGCTGATCTGCCCCCCGCACTTCTCGTCTACGACGCCGTCGTGAAGATAGCGAGCGTCGACGGAGTGCGAGAAGTACCGCTCGTTGAGTTCTTTACGGGCGTCAAAAAAACTGTCCTGACGAAGAACGAGCTGGTCCTCTCCGTCTTCCTGCCCGATCCGGGTGATAATGACGCGAGCTGTTATCTTCGCCAGACACGTCTTAAGGGCCATGACCTCTCGACCGTTGGCGTTGCATGCCGTCTGGACGGTAAAGGCAAAGTCGCCGTCGCAATCGGCGCCGTCGCCCCTACCCCGCTCAGGTTGAAGGCACTGGAGACAGCCATCAACGAGAAAGGTCTCTCCGGAGAGACAATCTTGTGGGCTGCAGATGCCATCAACGAACATATTAAACCGATCTCGGACGTCCGCTCTTCAGAAGCGTATCGTCGCCATATGGCGTCCGTTCTTCTGAAGCGATGCTTGGTGACTTTGACAGGTAAGGAGGTATAAACATGACAGTCGCAGAATTGAAAAATGACGGAAAAGCTTGTGCGATGGACACGGCGCATATCAGTTCGGCAAGAGAACTTCGTGTTGTTATTGACCTCGTAGTAAACGGAGAGCGTGTGATTGAGGAAATCGAACCGAACATGCTCTTACTCCACTTTTTACGTGACAGGTTAAAACTTTTTGGCGCAAAAGAAGCGTGCGGAGAAGGTGAATGCGGCGCATGTACCGTTCTGATGAACGGTTATGCTGTCACCTCGTGCCTCGTGCTCGCCGTTGAGGCGAACGGTGCGGAAATACTCACTGTGGAAGGACTTTCCAAAGGTAACGAGCTCAGTATTCTTCAGCAGGAATTTGTGTTCCAAGACGCTCTCCAATGCGGCTTCTGCACGCCGGGCATGCTGATGTCGGCGCGCGGGCTCCTCGACAATAACCCGAATCCGACCGATGAAGAAATACACGAGGCGATGGCGGGCAACCTCTGCCGCTGCACCGGATATCTTCAGATCTTCAACGCGGTCAAACGGGCTGCCGAGCGCGAGAGAGAAGAGAGAGAGGAGTAGGTCATGTCAAGTCTTTGTCAATTAGAAAACTTTGAATACAGTTGCTGCAGGGATTACGAGTCTAAGTACAAGCATGTGGGACAACCCTACATCAGAAAAGACGCCATCGAGAAGGTGACAGGGCAGGCAACGTATACGTTCGACATGGAACTGCCCGGCATGCTCCACGCGAAGACACTGCACTCACCGTATGCCAGAGCGAGGATCGTCTCAATCGATACGAGCAAAGCGAGAGCGCTGTACGGTGTCAAGGCCTGCCTGTGCGGTGAAGATGCCAATACGAAGGTCGGCCTTTACATGCAGGACAAAATGGTCTTTGCCAGCGGCGAGACACGCTATCAAGGCGAGGTCGTCGCGGCAGTCGCCGCCACTACGGAAGCGATTGCGGAGCGCGCCATTTCCCTCATCGAAGTCGAGTACGAAGTGCTCGAGCCTGTGCTAAATGTCGACCAGGCGCTAGAAGCGAAAACACTCGTCCATCCGGACATTAACACGATCGAACACATTAGGGGCGTCTTCTTCCCGCAGCCTGATTCCAACATCGCAAGCCTTAACACGAGCCGTCGCGGTGATCCGGACAAGGCATTCGAAGATGCCGACCTCGTCGTCGAAAACGAATTCTCGTTGCCGGCGGTCGCGCACGTTCCGCTCGAGACACACGTGGCGATCGTTGAAGCCGATCCCTATACCGACAAAATCCGTATCTGGTCCTCGGCGCAATCACCTTTCGCCTTGAGGCAGATGATGGCTGCCGCTTTCGACGTAAAGGAATCCGACATTGAAGTCCACATCCCCTACGTCGGAGGAGGATTCGGCGGGAAAGCCGGTATCCACCTCGAGCCGTTGGTCGCTTTGCTGTCACGCGAAGCGGGTGGAGTCCCCGTCAAGCTTCGTATGACGCGCGAGCAGGAATTCAACTACATGCCGACGCGTGCGGGCATGCGCGGCAGAATCAAGTCTGGCGTCACGAAAGACGGGCGAATCAAGGCAACCAAGATCGTTTATGACTGGGACAGCGGTGCCTATGCAGACTACGGCGTAAACGTCGGAAAAACGGCGGTGTACGGAGGCTTGGGACCTTACGATATCGAGAACGCGAGCATCGTCTCGAACACGATCTATACGAATAAAGTGTTCAGTACGGCATACCGCGGCTTCGGTCACCTCGAGACTCTCTGGACGGTTGAGCGTCAAACCGATATTCTCTCGCAAAAACTCGGCATCGATCCATACGAATTCCGCATGATGAACATGTTGAAGCCCGGATCGAAGACGATTTCACAAGAAGTCATTACCGAAAGCTCCGGAAGTCCTTGTGACTGCCTTTCCGCCGTCGTAAAAGAGATCGGATGGACAGGACGCAAGACACAGGAAGAGCGTGAGAGAGAGTGGAAAACGGGCAAAGTACGCGGCAAAGGCTTCGCCATGATTCAGAAGGCGCCGGCGATGCCTGCCAATACGGCCACATCCGTCATCATGCAGATGGTTGGAGACGGACACGTCAACATCATGATGGGTGCCGTCGACTACGGACAGGGAGCGCTTACGGCTCTCGCCCAGATCGCGGCGCAAGAGCTCGACATCCCGTTCGAGATGGTTAAGATGATACCGCAGACCAATACGGAAACTAACCCGTACGACTGGAACACCGTGGCGTCGAAGCTCACCTTCATGGCTGGTAATGCCGTCATTCAGGCAAGCCGTCGCATGGTCGCCCAGATGAAAGAAATCGCGGGACAGGCACTTCGCTGCTCACCTGACGTGTTGGCGCACGCCGATGGGTACATCTACAAGAAGCATACGCCTGAAATGCGCATCGCCTACAAAGATATGGCGCTCGGCTACGCTTATCCTGACGGCATGGGAATCGGCGGACCGCTCATCTCGCACGGTGTTTGCATGGCGGACGGTCTGACGAACCTCGATCCGAAAACTGGTAAAGGGTTGCCCGCCCTCGCATGGACGTTCGGAGCGCACGCCGTCGAGATTGAACTCGATGTTGAGACAGGTAACATCGATGTTCTGAAAGTCGCATCGGCATTCGACATCGGACAAGTCATCAACGAGAGAATGGTTTACAGCCAAGTCGTTGGCGGCGTCATGCAGGGAATCGGATCGGCGATCCTCGAAGGATATAAGTTCAGCGACGACAATGTGCTGTTGAACCCCTCCTTCACCGACAACAAGATCCCGACGATGAAAGACATGCCGTTCGAAGTCGTTCCGATCTATATCGAGAATCCTCAGTTGAACGGTCCGTACGGCGCGCGCGGCATCGCGGAACATACGATGATCTCCGTTCCCTCCGCGATCGGCAACGCTCTCTACGAAGCGACAGGCATCAACTTCTATCGCCTGCCGCTCACACCGGAGAACGTCATGCTCGGCATCCTGTCAGGGAAAAAAGACTGCAGATAACCAAAGCGCTCGCAAATAATCACTGATGATTTGCATTTAAAGGGGCTGTCTCAAAACCGCTAAATAGTAGCGGGATCGATACAGCCTCTTTCCTTTTGTGGAAATCGGGAACGTAAAGTCCAGAAAATCGAAATTAACTGTAAAACTGTACATGGGCATTGACGCAAAGTCCAGAAGATCGAAATTAACTGCAAAACTGCACATGGGCATCGACGTAAAGTCCAGAAAATCGAAATTAACTGCAAAACTGTACACCTTCTGGAGCTTCGGGGTAAATAGCGCGAATCGAGTAGGGGAGGAGTTCCCTCCCCTCTCACACCACCGTACGTGCCGTTCGGCATACGGCGGTTCAACATAACTTCAGGGCGTGGCGTTCGTTGTAATAATCTAGACAGCTTACTAGTCCTCT
>Ga0209723_1000409_pt1 | contig 81142 bp, 83 predicted proteins | sample BiotimSIPDNA_2_FD_185750 | JGI IMG/M metagenome (GOLD analysis project Ga0209723, IMG submission 185750) | Anaerobic biogas reactor microbial communites from Washington, USA - Biogas_R2 time_0 SIP DNA (SPAdes) (version 2) | ecosystem: Engineered > Bioreactor > Anaerobic > Unclassified | place... | reverse complement strand
TCCTTACCTGTTGATCCGTAACCATCAGAAATCTCCTAACTTAAGGAAATTCTGATAGTCTATTGTCTTTTGCTAATGTCCGGAATCTTTATTTGTCGCTAAAGGTAAGAATTATTGTCGCTGATCAGCAATACTGTTATTATAATTTTGGCCTTAGTTTTCATGATACAAATCTTTCTTTAACAATTACCTGACTTAAATGCAAAATACTTGGAAAAATAGGGACAGCTACGAATGGCACTGTCCCTATTTTTCCCGACCTCAATATCCGTCAGCCGGCCGAGGGCGTCGTATCGAATTATCGCTTTGGTCATGTTCAATGTCATCAATTGTTCTGTTTGTCAAATAAAGCGTCTGACCTGCTCTGTAGAAAAGCTCTTTAAAAAGTAAAAAAAAGCTTAATTTTAGACTTGCACCATCTTTTATTAGTGTGTATATGCTGGATTATGAGCATAACATCCAAATCGCCAATTGAAGTGGCCAAGGCCGCCTGCGCGTTGGAAAGCTCGTTGGCCTGCATATCCGTCAACGACTGATTGTCAATCTTCGTGGGCACGGCCAAACCTATCTGATTGATCATAAAAAAAATGGTTTGATTCCAAATAGAGCCAGTGCCCATTCTTTTTTTGAAAAGTCAACGTGGGAGGATTGCTATCCTTGAAAAAACAGCAAATCGTGACCTTGTTTACCCCCGGTATGTCCACGATCAAGTGATTTTTCTTTTCAAACCACTGGAACCGATGCATCATTCTGAAAACTTCTGCCCACTCTTTTTTTTCAAATTGGCGCCTTATGTCCTGCGGTGTCTCTGACCAGGGATCCCATTTGATTTCATTAATCACGATGTTCTCGGTGGGCTGTTCGGCAACAAACAATTCACACCGCTTGTCATATTCATCACAATGTATCACGGACTGCATAAGCAGCCGCCATTGACCGTCTTTATACACACAGCGAAAATGTATCCGTGGCAGACCTAAATACGGACTTCCAAAAGGAAATGCAGCGTCTCCCTGACCAAAATAAACGGAGGCATAATCTTCGCCGTAAAAATCAATACCTGAAATTCGACCGATGTCCTCAATTGATCCGAGAACATCCAGCACGGCCAATACGTCTTTTTCGATAAATTCCCCAAAGCAAACAAACGGCTCCGTAAACTCCCTGACTTTTTTACCTGCAAACCGAACATGCTCCGATATTGCTTTCCAGTGGTTGTCTTCTCTGCGAAGTGTCAATTTATAAGGCTGATATTCGTCTGGCCGCAACCGGAAACCAGGGCCCAAAAATATATCAATGAGAGTTTCTTGTTGCATGACGGAACATATATTCAATGAAGGAAGAATTGTCTTCGTTACGTTTTTATTTTTGTCAACCGCCAGCGTATATATATTCACCGTTTCTTCGTCGTAATAACAGTACGTCCATTTGAACAAATCTTTGAGAGGAAATGTTTCGATGAATTGTATCTGTTGCACAGAATCGAGTTTTCCGGACAGCTCCGGGGCCAGTTTTCCAAGGCCGTCCAGCCTGTAATTTTCGAACGTTTTGATATAAACATTAAAGTATTTCGGACTTCTTTCCGACACGCTCCGATATTCAAAGACAGTGCAATTTTCAATTTCTGAATAGCTTTTCTTGCATTCGTAATCCGATAGGTCGCTCTTTCCACCAAAATATTCAACCCCCTCACGTTGATTGCATTTTTCCAGGAAAAGGCCCGCGAGGTGATCCGCATCGGCTTGCACAATCTCCCTTGCTGCAGCCTGAGCCGTAAAACTCAATCCGGCCAAGACCAGAAAAATAATATTACAGATCGTTGGGGAAAACGAAACGGAGCTAGACACCTTGTTTGATCGAAACAGATATAACCTTCTTTTCAACAAGGCATTACAGACCACGCCATCCGGCCAAGTTTGTGGTAAAGCACTCATTTTGTCTCCTGTTTAACCCTTCCGCACGGCCGCACGGGCCGCAATTTCCTATATTATACATCCCCTCTCAACTTAAGCCAAAATAATTCTACCCAAGTAATCAATACGCAATAATCATTGACCAAATAATTGCACTCTTTCCCCAAAACCCCACAACAATTATTTTCCCCCGGATAACATCCCGCGGCCGGATCGCCTCATTTCTTCCAATCCAAGTTACCTTGCTATGCTGTCTTTAATAGGGCGGCAGCGGATAGCTGATTGCGGCCAACAGGCTGGCACCGTAACGCGCCCAGAGGTCTTCGGGGCTTAACAGGTCGTCTTCTCTGGCGAATTCAAGCGTAATGACAGGGATGCCCAGTTCTTCTCCGGCAAACGAGCCGAAAGAGCCGGGGCGAGCGCCCAATTTCCGCACCGGCATGGGGGAAAACGCGGCCATAAAATGGGCCAGCGACTCGCCCGGGCCGTCGTAGTCGATGCACTTGAGCGGCTGGTGAATGCTGATAATGCGGATCGGCTTGTGAGTATTGATCAGGTCATATAACAATTGTGATTCCGGCTCCGACAATGCGGAATATCCGGATGTGGTGTTATTTTCGCGGTTGGCCGCGGGAAAATTGCGATTCAAGTCGATGCCATTGGCGTTGCCGCGTGTATTGCGGACGACGCCGTCCGGATTGGCGTTGGGAATAATCAGGATTCTGCGTCCTGCCGTCAGGTCGCTGCGCTGGCGGAGTCGTTCCATCAGACGGTACGTCAGCGGGATGCCCGCCTGCTCATCGCCGTGAATCGTCGCAAAAACAAAGATCGTCTCCGGCCCATCTCCGGCCGAATACAGATCGATCGGTCGATTTTCAACCGAATACCCCGCCGTCTGTACGGTAAAATGCTGAGGCACAGCGGCGGTTGACCTTTTCCCCGGCCCGCAGCCCATCACGCCTACACATAAGACTGCGGCGGCTGCAATTACGAATGCACTGCTGTTTGTCGATAATTTCATTTTTGTATTGTGGCAATAAAGTGTTTCATCGAAGGTTTAGATGTCGAAGATCAGCGTTGCGCCGTGACTTGATTGGGGCGCAGCGGTTTCGGCTCGGGATGGTCGATGACGCCGAGGTAAGGGAGAGTGTTTTCAAGAATCTCCTTGACCACCGGCGCTGCGACGCGACCGCCGCTGTAGCCTTTGCCCAGATCCCGATTGGGTCGAATGATTGAGACCAGCACCACGACGGCGGGCTTATCGGCCGGGGCGCCGCCGACAAACGACGCTACATAGTTGCTCTCATCGTAGCCGCCGCCGGGAAGAGCCATGTTGGCGGTTCCGGTTTTACCCCAGACCTGGCAGTTTTTCAGTGCCGCCGGGGCGCCGGTTCCTTCGTTGACGACAGCGGTCAGGGCGTCCCGCACCATCCAGTGGGCGACTTCGGGCTTCAAAATATACCCCGCCCCCGCGCCGGGCTGTTTGTATTCGGTGACTTTTCCGCTGCGATCCACCACGGCGCGGACGATATGCGGCCGCACGACGCTGCCGCCGTTGGCCAAAATGCAGTAGGCCCGCGCCATTTGCAGGGCGGTGACGGAGACCTCGTGACCGAACGGAATGCGGGTGATGCTCCAGCCGCTCCATCGGTTCAGCGGGTGCAAAATTCCCCCCTCTTCGCCGGGCATATCCACGCCGGTCGGTGTCCCGAAACCGAACAACTGCAAGCCGTTATAAAGCTTTTTGTCGCCCATCGTCAGGCCGATCTTGGCCATGCCCACGTTGCTGGAGTGAATCTGAATCTCGCGCATATCCAGCACGCCGTAGCGTTTGTTGCCGAACTCCCCGATGCGGTAGCGGGCAAAGTAGCCGTTTTCGCAATCAAACTTTTCATTATAGCCGACGGCCCCGCTGTCCAGTGCGATGGCCGCGACGATGGGTTTAAAGATGCTGCCCGGCTCATAGACATCGCCGATCGCGCGGTTCTTCATCCGCTCCGGCGGCGTGCGCGAAAAGGCGTCCGGATCATAATCCGGCAGCGAGACCATCGCCAGGATCGCACCGGTCCACGGGTTCATCATGATCCCGACCGCCGCCTCGGCTTCATACTCGGTCATTTTTTTGTGCACTGCGGCCCGCACGAATTCCTGTATCGTCGTGTCTATCGTCAAGATCAGGCTTTGGCCGTCCACGCTTTCGACCCGGTCGGCCAGGGACGCGGCAATCGGGCGGCGCATCGCATCGACGACAAAGACGCTTCTTCCCTCACTGCCGCGCAACAGGGCGTCATACCGCTGTTCAAGGCCCGCCAGCCCAATTTGATCGGTTCCGATAAAACCGATGATATGGCTGGTCAGCGTTCCGCCGGGATAATAGCGTTTCCATTGAGACTCGGCGCCGATACCGGGCAGGCGGGCGGCCAGAACCGCGTCGCGCGTCAGGGCGTCCACGTCGGATTTGAGCGGGAGATAGCCCGGATTGGTCGCATCGAAAATCATCCCGCAAATCTCGTGTCCGGGTACGCCGAGCGTGTCGTGCAGTTCTGCGGCGACGATTTTGACGGCTTCGGGGTCTTCGAATCGCCGCGGCTCGGCAAAGACGGTGTAGCTGATGTTGCTGGCCGCCAGCAGCCGCCCGCGGCTATCGACGATAAAGCCGCGCTGCGCTTTTTCGGGGACAACAGCGTTCTGCTGGCGTCGGCTGGTCTGTTCAAACGATTCGGATTGGACGACCTGCAGATCGTACAGCCGCCAGGCCAGAAGTCCGAAGACAGCCGTCAGCAGGACAAGTCCGAGCATTAACGAGTAGGTCTGTCGTCTCATGGGGTTTGCTCCTGCAGCCGCGGCGTCAGGACGGTAGGGTTGATCAGGCTTTCAAATCGAAGCTGCTGCTGCCAAAGCTGTTGGGTAATGTGCTTTTGCTCGACCATCGCCGAGCGGTACTGGTTAAACAGACGAACAGAGCTGGCTCGCAGGTGCACTGTGAACACCAGCGCGCCCGTCATAAAAAAGACAATATACACAAACCGTGCACGCGACATCACACTTCATTTCAGGGGACAGGGACGATCAGTTTCATCCCGACGATCACGTCGTCGGGGCTTTTCAGACGGTCTTGATTCATCTCGACCAGCGTTTGGAACCGTCGGCCGTCGCCCAGCGTTTTTTCGGCGATTTTCCAGAGCGAATCGCCGGGCTGAACGACATATTCCGTCGTTCGAGGTTGGGCGGCGCCGGGGGCGCGGGTGGTCTGAGGCGGCGAAGCAATCCGTTCAAACATATTGGAAAACCGCTGGAGGAGCGTTCCAGTCGGGGTAGCGGCGGCGGGTGCGGCAGGAGCGGCCGACGATGTGCCGGGCAGCGGCGGAATGGTCAGCGTACTGCCGGCGATGATCCTGTCCGGTGAGGACATCACGTCTTGATTGGCCTCGTAAAGAAACTGCACCACCGCCCGCCGGTTCCCCTCTTCGGGGCCGTAGTATTTTTGGGCGATGCTGGCCAGTGTTTCGCCGCGCTGAACCGTATGTTCGCGCACAGCCGCGGCGGCCGGCGTCGGCTGCGGAAGCTGGCGGGGCTGTTCGACAATGACCGTCGGCGCCGGCTGCGGCACAGCGGGTGTTATGATATCAGGTGGAACGACCGTCGGCGTTGAACTGCCGCCCAGAATGATGACCTCCTGGGGCGCCTCGGTCACCCGAAGCGGCACCCCGTTGCCAAGACGCTGGGCTGTTTCCGTCACCCCATGATCAATCACCATCGCCGGCCCGCTCGGCGGGGTAAGCGAGGTCGTCTTGACGACGTCCTCGGCGGCGGCTGATTTCAGAAAAGGCGGAAACCCGTTGATCAAAAAAGCGATCAGGACAATAAACAACAATCCCAGCAGTAACCCCACCTTGGCGTCAGCAGTCATTTGGACAACTCCTTTTTCCATACTCTTATAACCGTTTTGCTATTCGCAGTTTTGCGCTTCGACTGCGAGGGTTTCGGGTCGCTTCATCGCGCGTTGGCTGAATCGGTTTCTTCGTCAGCACCTCATAAACACCCTCTGATTTTTTTTGACGGAAGTCATTCTTGACCATACCGTCCTCAAGACTGTGAAAACTAATCACGGCGATCATCCCGCCGGGTTTGAGCAGATTCGGCGCCGCATCCAGCAGCGTTTGCAGGCGGCCCAGCTCGTCGTTGACTGCGATCCGCAGCGCCTGAAACGTTCGCGTCGCCGGATGGATGCGGTGTCCCCGCGCGGGGGCCTTCAGAGCACGGCAGATCAATCCCGCCAGCTCGGCGGTCGTGGTGATCTTTTGCCGCTGCCGCTGCTCGACAATAAACCGGGCAATCCTCCGTGATGCCCGGTCTTGTCCGTACCGGTAAATCAAATCCGCCAGTTCCGTCTGGCTCAGGCGATTTACCAAGTCCGCCGCAGTGGTCTTGAGCCGGTCGTCCAGCCGCATATCGAGCGGCATTGCCTTCTGAAAGCTCAGCCCGCGCTGCACGTCTTCCAGTTGACCGGAACAAAAGCCCAAATCCGCCAAAATACAATCTACTTTTTCAATGCCTCGTTCCGCCAGAAGGTCGGCCAAGCGGTCAAAATTCGCTCGCACCAACTCGACCCGGCAAGAAAGGCCGCTTAAATGTTGAGAGGCCCTTTGGATACTGTTGTGATCGACATCCAATCCCAGAAGACGACCCTCAGGGCCTAACATTTGGCCGAACAATCCGCTGTGGCCTCCGTGCCCGACGGTTGCATCGACCATGATCCCATCCGTGGGAAGCTTGATCCATTCCATTAACGGTTCAACAAGAACCGGTATATGCTGCGAGACGTCCGAGTCGTCCCTGATCGGGTCCGTATCCGCAGCGGTGTTCATTTGTCAAACAGCGCACCCGGCTGTACCGACCAGATGGCCGGACAGCAACGCCTGCATTTGCGGGGAAAAGGAGACCTTCTCGAAAGCCCCGCCAAGTTGCTGGATTCTGCCCAGACGCTCGGCCAACGTCATCGCCGAGGACAGCGTTTGTTCGTCGCGCCCCCGCCCATCCAATCCCTGACGGACAAGAGCGACCGCATCGTGTTGTTCATAGCTAACCATAGAGTCTCTCCTAATACTCGATTTCACGGCTTTGACGCTGGATTTGAGCCTGCCGCGCCTGGGTAATCTGGGTCTGATAAGAATTCAGATTATCGGATAAATAGTGCTCCCAATCCTCTGTATTCCAGACCTCAATGTGGTCGCGCACGCCCACCAGCGTCAGTGTCGCGCCCAGATGGGCGCGTTGTTTTAACTTTTCATTAATCAGCAGCCGTCCCTGTCGATCCAGTTCGACCTTGCTGGCCAGGGCGAAGCTCAATCGCTCGTAGGCGACCGATTCGTCCGGGGCGCCAGAGCCGGGAGCACCGACTAAGGCGATCTGCTGAAAATATTTTTCGGGGTAAAGGCTCAAAATGCCGTTGGCTCCCATTGACAGGTAAAAGTCACTGCCGTATTGTTCGGTATCGATCTGACTGCGGAGTTTGTTCGATATGAAAAGTCGATTCTTTTCATCGATCGTGTGTTCGTATTCGCCTGTTAACATCAGCATGGCCAAATGCTCCACTTGGCAGTCATTTTGTGGGATATAGTACCACGCAGTCCCACTCTGTCAAATGAAAATCGGCGTTTTATGAAAAATTATTGAGCTTTTCGCATACAGATAATAAGACAAGCGGAGTGCCAAACATAGACCACCAACTACATATATTAAATAAACACCAAAGAACCACAAGATATTGTAAGCTTTTCAGTTTCTTTGAAATAAAGGCAAAGGCAAAAAAAACTGCAAATTTTCCCGGCCAACATGTTACCTTTTCACAGGGGATTCCCCTTCGTCACCGATGGGTCAAAGAAAAAATATTCAAACCGGTTGACAGGTTGTGCCGAAGATGGTATAAGTAATGTCTATGTTTCAGAACGATCGTCGGGATATCGGCGGTGTTTTGGCCTGAAACACGACAATTAAAGAGTGTGGTTTTGGTTCTGCGGACGGGCTTTTTACCCCGGTCAGGCAGGTTTGTTCGCTCGGAGCGAGCAGACGGGTCGGCTGGAGAATGCCGTTATCCCGCGGACACCGGAATAACGAAATGTTTATCAGGAACAGGTACAATTTATGGAATCGTCATTTCCCCCTCGCGGCGTGTGCGCGCCGTCTCCCCCCTATTGCCTCGGAAGTCAGGTCATTATTCATACACTGCTTGAACAGGGTGTTGAGGTGGTCTTCGGCTATCTGGGCGCGTCGGTTATGCCATTGTTTGACGAATTCTGGCGGGTCGAAGCGGCTGCGCAGTTTGAGCGGAATAAACGTAACTTATTACAGGAGAATAAGATGAGTACTAAACCACAAACCTCGCCCGAAGTCGGCACGGTCCACAAACCCGGCAGTCAAGTGATGGTCGATATGCTGGTCGAACAGGGCGTTGAAGTGATGTTCGGCTATCTGGGCGGCGTGGTGCTGCCGTTCTTTGATAAGCTGTATGACGCCCCGATCAAGTTTATTATCCCCCGGCACGAACAGGGCGGCTGTCACATGGCCGACGCCTATGCCCGCGCCACGGGCAAGGTGGGCGTGGTGGTTGCCACGTCCGGCCCCGGCGCGACCAATCTGACAACCGGGCTGGCGACGGCGATGATGGATTCGATCCCGCTGGTCGCGATTACGGGGCAGGTGCGGACGGACTTGATCGGCAACGACGCTTTTCAGGAAGCCGACACGACCGGCATCACACGGCCGATTACCAAGCATAATGTGATCGTCAAAGACCCCAACCAACTGGCTCAGGCCATCCGTGAGGCGTTTTATATCGCCCAAACGGGCCGGCCGGGGCCGGTGCTGGTCGATGTGCCGGTGGACATACAGTTTGCACAGTGCCCGATTCCGCCCAAGGGCGAGATTGAACTGCCCGGCTACAGAATCCGCCCGCAGGGACACGCCCGTCAGATCGAAATGGCGGCCGAGGCGATCAACGCCTCCAAGAAGCCGGTGCTGTATGCCGGCGGCGGGGTGATTATTTCCGGTGCCGCCGAGGTACTGTGTGCTCTGGCCCAAAAAGCCAATATCCCCGTGACGATGACGTTGATGGGGCTGGGGTCGTATGACCAGGCCCGTCCGGAATCGCTGGATATGCTCGGGATGCACGGCTCGGCGTACGCCAATTTCGCAGTGCAGAACTGTGATTTGCTGATCTCGGTCGGGGCGCGCTTTGACGACCGCGTCACCGGTGCGCTGAAGAACTTTGCCCCGTATGCCAAGATCGTCCATATTGATATGGACCCGGCCAGTATCTCCAAGAACGTGGCGGTGGATATTCCTGTCGTAGGCGACGCCCGGCTGGTGCTGGAGGCGATAATCGCTGAGGTCGAGTACCGGCCGCGCAAAGAATGGTTTGAACAGATCGCCGTCTGGAAGGCCAAGCATCCGTTGCGTTATGACCGCGACGCCGATGTCATCAAGCCCCAGTACGTCATTGAAGAGCTTTACCGACAGACGCACGGTGATGCGATTATCTGCACTGGCGTCGGCCAGCACCAGATGTGGTCGGCACAGTTCTATAAATACAGCCGTCCGCGGCAGTTCATCACCTCCGGCGGACTGGGGACGATGGGCTTCGGGCTGCCGGCGGCGATTGGCGCTCAGTTGGCCTGCCCCGACCGGATGGTCATCGACATTGACGGGGACAGCAGCTTCAATATGACGCTGACGGAGCTTTCGACGGCGGTGATGTACGAGCTGCCGATCAAGGTCTGCCTGATCAACAACGGCTTTATGGGCATGGTGCGTCAGTGGCAGGAGTTGTTCTACGGGCGGCGGTATTCGCAAAGTTCGTTGAAGAACCCGGATTTCGCCCGGCTGGCCGAGGCGTTCGGGGCGGTGGGCTTTACGGTGGACAAAAAAGACGATGTTCCCGCCGGGATTGAGCGGATGCTCAAGGAAACGCGTCCCGTCGTGGCCGATTTCCGCGTCGATCCGGAAGAGAACGTCTGGCCGATGGTGCCCACCGGCAAGAGCCTGCACGAAATGGACGGTTTGGATATTTTTGAAATGGCATAAGAAAAAATCAAAGACCAAAAAGAAAAAAGAAAAAATCAGGAAGTCCGGTCTGAAAGGCCGTCCGCATTTTTGATTTTTAACTTTTGATATTTTATCTGGAGTAAAATATGAAGCATATACTAAGTGCATTGGTGTTAAACAAGCCGGGTGTTTTGGCGCACGTGGCGGGGATGTTTGCGGCGCGGGCGTTTAATATCGACTCGCTGGCGGTGGGCCGCACGGACGACCCGACATTGAGCCGGATGACCATCGTCGTGGTCGGTGACGATAAGGTTGTCGAGCAGGTGCGCAAGCAGCTTGTCAAGATCGTCTCCATCGTCAAGGTGCAGGACTACGTCGGGCAGGATGTCGTTGCCCGCGACCTGATGCTGATCAGCGTGTCGTGCCCGCCGGAAAAACGCCCGGAGATGATGGCCTTGATCGAGATGTTCAACGGCAAGGTGGTGGAGATCGGTCAGAAATTCGTGATGGTTGAGATCACCGGCCCGGAAAACAAGATCGAGTCGTTTATCGACGCCTGCCGCCCTTACGGCATCAAAAGCATGGTCCGCACCGGCACCGTCGCCATGCCCCGTCAGGCCCGAACGCCCCAGACGTAAACGTGCGTGCCGTCAGAAACCGGTGCGTTTCGGCAAAACAATGAACCACCGAGGCCGCCGAGGATACCGATTATATTAGGGTTAATAATCCGTGTCCTCGGTGTCTTCGGTGGTTTGTTTTTTTTACGGCTTTTCCATCGGTCTGCTGCGCAGAGCCGATGCCACCCAGGATTAATTCGCTATCGCACCTTGCGGTGTGTCGGTGTTCTGGACCCCGCGGCTGACGCGGGCAAAGGCGCTGTCGAGGATGGCCTTGATGAGCATCGGGTACGGCATGCCTTCCTGCGTCGCGATCATCGGCAGATCCGAGTGCGTCGGGTGCAGCCCGGCCAGCGGGTTGACCTCAATAAAGCACGGCCGTCCATCCGCGTCGCAGCGAAGATCGACGCGCCCCCCGTCGCGACATTCCAGCTCGCGGAAGCTATCCAGTGCAAGCTGCTCGGCCTCGGCCTTGAGGGGCATATCGTCCGTAATCGGGTGATAGACAATTCGCGACGCGCACTCTTCCTTGTTCACATAAGAATAGATCGCCGGTTCATCTTTTTTTCGCATCTCGATCTCCATTGTGCCGATCACGCGGGCGTTTTCCGCCGTGCCGACAACGCCGACAGTGAATTCGCGTCCCGGTAGATATTCTTCCACCAGCACGGGCTGGCGGTATCGGTCAAGCAACTCGGCGCAGACGGCCTTCAATTGTTCAGGGGCGTCGATTCTGGAATTTTGGTCGATGCCCTTGCCCGTCCCCTCGGCCAACGGTTTGGCGAACAGCGGATACCGCAGCGTGATGGCTTCGACATCCGCCATCGCCCGTACCACCGCAAACGGCGGCGTCCGCAACCCCGCCTGCGCGACCAGCCGCTTGGCGATGGCCTTATCCAGTGTGGCCGCACACACCAGCGGATCGGAGAAGGTATAGGGCACGCCGAATAATTCCAGCAGGGCCGGAACTTGTGCCTCGCGGCAGCGGCCGCCCAGGCCTTCGGCGATATTGAAGATCATGTCCCACCGCTCGCCCCGCACCAGGCGCTCGCACAGCCGTCGGGCATTGCCGATCCGCACGACCACGTAGCCCAGCGACATGATCGTCGCTTCCAGTGCGGTAATCGTCCCTTCGGAGTCAAACTCCGCGACATCCTCTTCGGTAAACCCTTCAGCCAGATAATCGCTGCGAAGGTCATAGACCAAACCAATTTTTTGGCTCATTTTTACTTTCCGTACATTAAGGTTTTGAAGGTTTAATACCGTTTGGGGGTTGTCCATTGGTCTTTCGGGCGGCGGCTGCCGGCTTGAGTGTCTCGGCAAAGCCGTTAAACAATGCCGCGGCTCCTGTGCGGAGATTGCGCAGACTGTAACCGCCCTCCTGCACCGCCAACGTCGGCATATTCAGCCCGCCGACGGCCTGCCCGATCTGCTTCATCGTCGCGCCATTCAACCCGAATGAGCCGGTCGGATCGCCCTTCATAATGTCAAACCCCACACACAGCACCAGGAACATCGGCGCAAACTTTCGCACCTGTTCCAGCGCCTTGTCCAGCGCCGCCAGATACTCCGCTGCGCCTGCGTTTTCCGGCAGCGCGAAATTATAATTGTATCCCTTGCCGTCGCCGTCGCCGGTCTCGTCGGAAAAGCCCGAAAAATACGGATACGCAAAATTCGGATGGCCATGGATCGACAAGGTCAGCACGTCCTTGCGTTTGTAAAAAATATTCTGAGCGCCGTTGCCGTGGTGAAAGTCAATGTCCAGCACAGCGACCTTGCCGTGTTTGGACAGATGCTGCGCCGCAATGGCGGCATTGTTGAAATAGCAAAATCCGCCGAACACCCGCCGCTCGGCGTGGTGGCCCGGCGGACGGCACAGGGCATACGCCAGCCGCCGTCCCCGCAGCACCGCCTCGGCCGCCGTGAGGGCGACATCGACTGCGGCCTTGGCCGCATCAAAGGCGTTGCGATCCAGCGGCGTGAACGTGTCGATGCAGTAATACCCCGCCCGCACGGCCAGCTCTTTTGGCCGGCGTTCGGGGCGGCGAATCGGAAACACATACGGATACACCGGTCGTTTGCCGTGCAGGTTCAGGCACACTGCCTTGAGATAGTTGACAAAATCCGTCTCGTGCACGGCCGTGATAAACTCCTGTCCGAAGTGCTTGACCGGGACGGCCTCGAACAGCCGCGTCGTCTCCAGCCCCTGCCGGATAAACCCCACCCGCGCAGGGCGCTCGACATAACCCCGCTCGTGGACGTGATGCACCTGATGCACGTCGCAACTGACCATCGCGAACGGCTTTTCCAGCCGCGGGACAGCATGGTTGGCGGGCGGTTCGGTCTTGATGTACTTCGGCGGGCGGATACGCACCGGGTCGTCGATGACGGACTCGACCACCCGTTCGATGTAATCCGGCGATACCAAATGGCTGTACTTTTTGGTCAGAATCGTCCGCATCGCCGCCCGGCACTGCGAGCGGCTCAGCGGGGCATTGCGATCCAGCCCGTCGTACAGCAGATACGGCGCCGGCGAGGGGCCGATGGGGGTTTCGTATTCGGTGCCGACGATGGGACGCACGCCGTAACCTTCGTAGAAACGCAGCCGCCGCTGATTTTCTTTCAGCAGGGCCGCGTCCGTGACCACTTTCGGATCGTCCGGCAGTGCCTCCAGATACAGTCCCATCGCCCCGGTCTGTTTAAGATAATCGCGCGTCGCCTCGTACAGCACGCCCCCCGTACCGCCGCCGTGAATGCCCCGCCGCACGGCCATAAAATCCAGCAACCCGCTGCGGATCGTCGGAAAATACAGCACCAGCGAAAACCCCGTCACCCGCCCCAGCGACGCTTCGGAGACCAAAAGCCCCGCCGTATAGCCGTAGGTGATGGGATTGTCCAGCAGGTCGGGGATTTTGTCCGCATAGTCGGCGACCGCCGCGAAGTTTTGCCGAAAGATATCCTGCACCTGAGCGATGCGCTCCTGCTCAATCGGCAATAACGTGCGATTTACCCGTACGATCCGTATCATTGTCAAACCTTACTTAGGAAATTCTAAGCACTAAGCACTAAACTCTAAACAAATTCAAAAAAAGAAAAGAATGCAATTTTAAAAATGAATTACAACTCTATGCCGCATTCTGTTGCGGTTAAAAGTTTTCTTATTTCGTATTTCAGATTTTCCTCTTTGTTTATGATTTAGTTCTTAATGCTTAGTGCTTTGTATCCCAGTACCGTTTTGGTTGCAGTTATTCGAACAAAGACCCGGTTTGTCCGCACGAACGGTTGCGCGAAGCGATTCTTTCCCGCCGCTTGATGCGTGTATTGCGTGCCGGCAGGATCACCGACGCCTGTCCGGACGCCAGTTCCCACACGCCCGGTTCGCCCGCCGCCGGCGTCATCGACGGCTCGGCCTCGGCCCCCGGTTCGGGGTAGTTGACCAGCATCCCCTCGTAGTTGCGCAGCACCGTATGCGTCGGACTCATCGAGACGACATAGGTGGGCAGCACGGGGATTTTTCCGCCGCCGTGCGGGGCATCGACCACGAATGTCGGGATCGCAATGCCGCTGACCCGGCCGCGGAGGTATTCCATAATCTCAATGCCCTTGCGGACGGACGTGCGGAAATGCTCGACCCCGCGCACCAGGTCGCACTGGTACAGGTAATACGGCCGCACCCGCATCGCGATCAGGCGGCGGCACAACTGTTCGATGGTCTGCGGGGTGTCGTTGACGCCGCGCAGCAGCACCGTCTGGTTGCCCAGCGGAATCCCCGCGTCGGCCAGTTTGGCGCAGGCGGCCTTAGCCGACTCGCTCAGTTCGTTGGGGTGATTGAAATGCGTGTTGATCCACAGCGGATGATAGTTCTTCAGGATGCTGACCAGTTCGTCAGTGATGCGCATCGGCAGGACCACCGGCACGCGCGTTCCGATGCGGATGACCTGCACCGACGGCACCGACCGCAGCGCGACCAGCACCGCGTCGAGATTGGCGTCCGACATCGTCAAGGGGTCGCCGCCGGAGACGATCACGTCCGAAATCTCTGGATGCGCCGTCAGATACTCCACCACCTGACGCAGCCGACGCGCCGAAATGGCGCTTTCGCGCGTCCCGGCGATGCGTTTGCGTGTGCAGTGGCGGCAGTACATCGAGCACATCGTTGTCGCAATCAAGAGCGCCCGGTCGCGATAGCGATGCACCAATCCCGGCACCGGCATATCTTCGTGTTCTTCGAGGGGGTCGTCGCTCAGCGAGGACGGGTCGCACAGTTCCTGCACGCTCGGCACGCTCATGCGAAAGACCGGATCCGACAAGTCCGCCCGGCCGATCAGCGTCGCATAATACGGCGTGATTGCCATCGGGTACTTCTCGATGACCTTCTGCAATTCACCGCGACCGCTCAGGGACGGCACATACGCCGCCAACTGATCCAGTGACCGTACGCGATTGCGCACCTGCCACCGCCAGTCGTTCCACTGGACGGTTTTGGACGTGTGTTGAAGCTCCTTCCCGGAAGCGAGGGGGTGGGCAACGCCCACGGTGTTAGCGGATACATCTGAGGGCGCACACTCGGCGGCCCTCAATGTACTTGGAGGCTCTGCGGCCTGCTCTTCGACGACCACGGTCTCAACCCGGTCAAACTGCTGCATCGTCAACTTCCTTTCATGATCTGTGTAATCTGTGAAATCTGTGGTTTCTCTTTTTACTGCGTTAAAAACAACGACAAACTCTTGACAAAACTCTGCCGCAACGGCTTGATACTCGTGGCGATATCCTCCGGCTCCATTCCGATCATCGCGAATGAAAAGAAGCCGAACACAAAGCCCGCCACCGCACATGCCAACCGACGCACCCGCACCAGATCGACTTTCCGCTCGCCCAAGTACGGCGTTAACTGCGCCTCAATCTCCTCCAGATACTGCGCAAACGGCGCTTCCATCCGTTCGGTGGACTGCCGTTCCAACTTCAGCAGTAGCCGCCCCTGAAACAGCAACACAAACTCGTCCTGATGGTGGCGAAAAAAGGCGTAATGGGCATTCAAAAAATGCTCCAACACGTCCTCCAGCGACGCCATCGGGTCGTCTTCCATCTCCCGCAGTCGCCCGACCAGATGGTCGATGGCTTGCTCAACCAATTCGCCGGCAATGTCATATTTATCGCTAAAATGCCGATAGAACGTCCCTTTTCCAAGGTCCGCCCGCTCGGTGATCAAATCAATCGTCGCCGCATCAACGCCCAACTCACTAAACACTGCCAACGCCGCATTCAAAAGCTTATTCCGGGTCTTGGCGGCCCGCTTTTCAGTCCGACTCGGCGGCGTTTCCTCTACCGAAACCTGATTATCAGTACTATTCGTTCGCTTTTGAACTTCAATGTCCATAAATGACTATTTAGTCATTTGTGACCACATAGTCAATACATTTTCGTTAATTTTTGGAAAAAGTTCGCAAATTTTTCTTTATTTTTGCATTTCTCTATAAATATTTTCGGGTGTACTATTTTTGAAATCTAATCGTATAAGTGTGCAAATTGACTTGACAACAATCCGGTGTTTCGGTATCCTTATTTGGAATTCAAATGATGAACCATAATCTGATTTGACGGATATTGCAGTATGAAAAAAACAGTCTTTCTTCTTTTCGTAGGATTGGTTTTAGGGGCAAATGGGTGGGCGGTTCCTGCCGACGAAGTGGCAAGTCTTCGGCAGCGTCTTGCAGGATCAGGGCAGGCCGTAACCGAATCGGATCGCGGTGTTATCGACCGTTTTTGGCGGATTGCCTTGGATGCGTTGTTGCTGAGCGAAGATCCCGCCGAGTTGGTCTCGATCCGTCTTCAACTGCAACAGGAAAAGGGAACCGAGCCGCTCAATCCTTATGCGACGGCTTATGTCCAGACTGCCAAGACGCATATCAATTCCGCCTTTGAGGCGGTCTCCCGATGGGCAGATTCCGAAAGAAAGTCGTTGATGGATCGCAATTTGATGATTCTGACGGCTCGATTGGAAAGCGTCCTATTGGCTGATATTGGGTTGGAGCGGCTGGAGCATTCCGATGTCGTGGTTCGTTACTGGGCTGCCAAGGCGGTTGCCAATGCGGGCGTTGCCCGACAGCTTCCGTCTGCGGACACGGCAACGGCCGATGCGATCCTAAACGCGGTCGCCGCACGGGTCGCGGCAGAGACAAGTTCGGAGATTCTGCGGGTCATTGTCACCTTTGCGGGGATGGTTGATCACGATCAGGCACGCGAGATACTGATGGCGGCCGCCCAACGGCGTATTGAAATCTATAGGAGTTGGCGGGTCGAGAATGAGTCGCTTGACACGGTATTGCTCAAGGTGATGGGGCAGCTTGTGATCGCTGAGCAGAATACGACGCGGCGTGCGGCGATGGCACAGCGATTTGCAGAGTTGTTTTCGATGGTGTTCCAGCGGTATCTGGCCGACCCCAGTCCGCTTACTGACACGCAGAAACAGGCGCTGCTGAATGTGATTGTCGAAGTCGATAACCAGATTTTATCGCGTATGCTCGGACAGCAAACGGCTATCCTGCGTGCGATTCAGCGGCCGACCGGGGGCCTGGATCGGGAATACGAAGCGATTTTCGGCAGTGACGTTGGAGCGGGGCTGCTGGCGATCCGGTTGGGGTTTGATTACGGCAAAACCCCGCAAGGCAGGGCGATTCATACACCACCTAAATTGCCGCCGCCGTCGAGGCCGTAGTGATTGTAAGGTTACAGTCAAAAATATAATACCACGATTTAAAGTGTATAATTGATGGGCAAACGCAAGCATTTCAGGAATCGCGTTGGAGAATGCTCTCGGATTTGCATTTTAAGTTTTGGTTATGCATTTTTAATTTCAAGCTTTACCCTCTTGGGGCTTAACGGCTGCCGTAAACGCGACCCGGCGACGGAAGGGCAGACTGTCATTCATCACCGCTTGCGCGAAAAGGTGCAGACGCTTGATCCGGCCGAGGTGGGGGATACGATCTCGCACGCGGTGGCGGGCGATCTGTTCGAGTGCTTGTATGATTATGATTACACCGTCCGGCCGTACAAAATGGTTCCGCTGCTGGCCGCGGCCATGCCCGAAATCAGCGACGATGGCACGGTGTATCGCATTCCCATTCGGCAGGACGTCTATTTTCACGACAATCCCTGTTTTCCTGATGGCAAGGGGCGCGCGCTGACGGCCGATGACTTTGTGTATGCCTGGAAGCGCATCGCCAACCTCAAAAATCGCTGCAAAAACTGGTGGATTTTTGACGGACGCATCGTCGGGCTGGACGCCTTTCGCGACTACACCGCAGACCTGACCGACGACGACGTGGACTACGACCGTCCGGTGGAGGGGTTGTACGCCGAGGACGATCACACGCTGGTTATCAGGCTGACCCGCCCGTGGCCGCAACTGGTGCTGTGGCTGCAATACATCGCCACCGCGCCGATGGCGCGCGAGGCAGTGGACTACTACGGCAATCGCATCGGCAACAATCCCGTCGGGACGGGGGCGTATCGGCTGGTTCACTGGCAGCGAGGCAGCTTCGTCGAGGCCGAGCGGCACCCGCACTATCATCAGTTCGCCGAAGCGCCCGACGGCTCCGGCCTGCAGCGGCTGCCGTATATCGATCGCGTGTTCTGGCGAATCATCATCGAAGACCAACCGCGCTGGCTGCTGTTTATGCGAGGTGAGTTGGATATCAACAGCATCCCCAAGGACAATTTCGGACAGGTCATCGCCTTCGGCACGGAAATGACCGAGGACATGCGGCAGCGAAACATCCAACTCAAGACCTTTGATGAGCCGTCGACGTACTGGATCGGCTTTAATATGTCCGACGACGTTGTCGGGGGCAACCCGGCTCTTCGCCGGGCGATCAGCTACAGTATTGACCGAGAGCGGTTTATCGAACTGTTTCAGAACGGCAGAGGACGTATCGCGCACGGCTATATCCCGCCGGTCATGGACGGGTACGACCCGGCCATCGCAGAGGTCTCGGCCTCGCGGCTGGAACTGACGCTGGCGCGGGAGCAGTTGCAGGAGGCCGAGCGGCTCAACGGCGGCCCGTTTGGCCGCTTGCGGTTGGCGCTGGGCGGTACGGATACGACCTACCGACAGATGGGGCAGTTTCTCCAGAGCGGTATGGCGCAGATCGGGCTTTCGGTGGAGATCGAGATGTTCGATTGGCCGACGTACCTGGAACGGATGCGCAACGGCGACCACCAGATGTTTTTTTCCGGCTGGATGGCCGATTAGCCCGATGCCGAGACGTTTATGCAGTTGTATTACAGCAAAAACATCCCCTGGCCCAACAGCACACAGTACCGCAATCCGGCATTTGACGCGATTTTTGAGCAAATCGTCGGGATGCCCGACAGCCCCGAGCGCACCGAACTCTACCGCCAGGCCGAGCGCATGGTCGTTGAGGATTTGCCGAATGCGTATATTTATCACCGTATTTCGTATCTTCTTCACCATGAATGGGTCAAAAATATTGTCCCGAATTCCTACCGCGCCGATACAAACGGAATGGGCCTGACGAAGTTTTTTCAATTGGATACAGACAAACGTGATGCGTATAAGGAAAATTTCCGATAAAATTTAAAGCTTAAAATCCAAAACCCAAAACCAGAACTGAAAATGCAAAAACTGAATTATAGCCTGCTGTTTGTGTTGTGTTGCGCTGCGTTGTATCTTACCGGCTGCGGGCGGCGGGCGCCTAAGGCCGACGAAGACCAGATGGTGCTGCATCTGTCGCTGCCGACCAAGGCCCAGACGCTGGACAGCGGCAATATGCGCGACGTGTATGGGATGATGGTTGCCGGGAATATTTATGAGACCCTCTATAAATACCATTATTTGAAGCGGCCTTATGAAGTCATCCCGGTACTGGCCGCAGATTTTCCCACCATCAGCGACGACAATCTGACCTACACCATTCCGATTAGGCAGGGCGTGTTCTTTCAGGACGATCCGTGTTTTCCGGACGGTAAGGGGCGCGAGTTGACAGCGCACGATTTTGTGTTTGCGATCAAACGCATCGCCAACGTCAAATACCGAAGCCAGAACTGGACGATTTTCAAGGACAGGATTCTTGGCTTGGATGAGTTTCGTGAATACACAACGGATTTTAAAGAAGAGTGGGCGGTGGATTACAGCTATGAAGTCGAAGGGCTAAAGGCGCTGGACGATTATACGCTGCAGATCATACTGGTGCGTCCGTGGCCGCAAATGCTTGAAATAGCGCTTGGCGATACGGCGTCGTCGCCGCTGCCGCGAGAAGCGGTGGATTATTACCACAGTGAGATTGGCCATCGTCCGGTCGGAACCGGGCCGTATCGACTCAACGTCTGGCGGCGAGGCAGCTATATCGAACTGGTCCGCAACGAAAACTGGCGGGGCGAACTGTACCCATCCGAAGGCGAAGAAAGCGATGCGGAGGCGGGGCTATTGGACGACGCCGGAAAACCCATCCCGTTTGCCGACCGTGTCATTTTTCGCGTCATTGAGGAAGCTCAACCGCAATGGCTGCTGTTTATGCGGGGCGAGTTGGATTCGTCGGGCATTCCGAAGGATAATTTTAACGAGGCAATCGATGCGAGCGTGCAGACACTGACCGATGACATGCGGGCGCGTAATATAGAACTGCATACGTATGTCGATCCGTCAACGTTTTGGGTGGGCTTTAATCTGCGCGATCCGGTGCTGGGCAAGAACAAGCCGCTGCGGATGGCCATCTCCCGCGCAATCAATCGTCAGGAGTTTATCGACCTGTTCGCCAACGGACGAGGAATGGTCGCTCACGGGTTTGTCTCGCCGGGGATGAATTCGTATGACCCGGATATCCACACCTACGGCTTTTCCCGATATGATCCGGCCGAGGCCAGAGAATTGCTCAAAGAGGCCGAGGCGGTTCACGGCGGGCCGATTCCGCCTCTGACGCTGGGGATGCCGGGGACGGACACCTTTGCCCGTCAGTACGGCCAGTTTCTGCAGAAATATTTCAGCCAAGTCGGCATGAGGCTGGACGTCAATTATATGGACTGGCCGACGTATCTGGCAGAGTTGAACAACGGGCACTTGCAATTGTTCTCCAGCGGCGTCAGCGCCAGTGTTCCGGATGCGATTGATTTTCTGGAGATGTTCGCGACAAAATATTTTGCGCCGGGCGGAAATAAGTTTTACTATTCCAATCCCGAATATGATACACTGCTGGACCGGGTTCAGGTGATGTTTGACAGCCCGGAGCGGACGGAATTGTACCGAAAAATGGAACGGATGGTGATGGCCGACTATCCGGCGGTGTTCACAACGCATCAAGTGTCGTATGCACTGACGCACGGGTGGTACAAGAATTATAAGCCGCACACCTTTTCGTATGATGTGCTCAAGTACCGGCGCGTCGATGGGGAACAACGCGGTGAATATCGAGACGTGCTGGCGGAATTGAAAAAGAAATGACAGCCTTTATCATTAGACGATTGCTTTATACGGTCCCGATTGTGGTCGGTGTGCTGCTGGTGACGTTTGTGCTGTTCACGCTCGTCGGCGGGGACATCTCCTACCAGATCGCCGGGCGTGACGCTGACGCCGAGACGATTGCCGAGATTCGCCGCGAGTACGGCTTTGACAAGCCCCGGTTCATCGGCGAGGCGGGCGAACGCCTCAACAGCCAGTTTTTTGACCACTTCAAGAATGCCCTGACGTTTGATTTCGGCTATGACCTTAACCGTGAAAAGATTACCGAACGCATCTGGCGGGGCGTCGGGCCGTCGCTGGCGCTGACGGTACCGATGTTTATCGGAACGCTGGTCATCTCGATTAGTCTGTCCCTGTTCGTAGCGTTTGTGCGGGGATCGATCTGGGATGTGACGCTGGTGGTCATCTGCGTGGCGGGGATGAGCATTCCCTACCTGAGTTTTATCATCTTCGGGCAGTATTTTTTCGCCTATCAACTGGATTGGTTCCCGATCTTTTTTGTGCCGGATCAATCTATCTGGGTCAGCGTCGCGCTGCCGGTGTTGATCGGGATTGCCGCCGGGCTGGGCAACAGCCTGCGGTTTTACCGCACGGTGATGCTCGACGAGATGCGGTGCGACTATGTCCGCACGGCCTTTGCCAAGGGGCTATCGACCCGCACGGTCTTGTTCAAGCACGTCCTCAAAAACGCGATGATCCCGATCTTGACCAACGTCGTGCTGTCGATTCCGTATCTGATCCTCGGCTCGCTGCTGCTGGAGCGGTTCTTCGGTATACCGGGGCTGGGCGATATGATGATTCAGGCGATCAACGCCCGCGACTTCTTCGTCCTCAACGCCATGACGTTTATGATGTCGCTGCTGATCGTCGTCTTTACCCTGCTGACCGATATCTGTTATGCGTGGGTCGATCCAAGAGTGTCTCTGGAGTAAATCCGGAATTGACGATGGACGATGGACGATGGACGATTGACGAAGGTATAAAATGGACAACAAAGAACTGAAAAAGCGAACCAAACAGTTTGCGTTAAGATGTATAAAGTTGAGCAATGCTCTGCCTGATACGTCGCTGGGACGACATGTCAAAGGGCAAATCGTCCGTTCTTCAACGTCGGTTGCGGCGAATTACCGAGCGGCCTGTCTGGCTCAGTCAAAGCCCGGTTTTGTTGCAAAATTAAGCATTGTTGTCGAAGAAGTCGATGAAACGTTGTTCTGGCTCGAAATAATTATTGAAGAGAAGTTGTTACCCAAGAGAAAGGTTGAGTCGCTGATGCAGGAAGCGAATGAATTAACTGCGATTTTTATCAGCGCGCGCAAAACCGCCAGAAATAATCGTCCATCGTCCATCGTCAATCGTCAATCGGATGAATATGCTCATGCAAATGTCCAATAATACATCAGCCAAGCCCGCAAAGGGTCGCAGCCTCTGGGCGGACGGCATTCGTCGTCTGCGCAAGCGGCGGCTGGCGATGCTGTGCTTTTGGGTGACGATGGCGTACTTTGCCCTGGCGGCGGCGGTGTTTATCTCCGAGAGAACCGGCTGGGAAAACGTCCTGACGCGCTGGAACGAAGACATCGGCCCGTCGTATCAGGCCCCGCTGGCGACGTATGAATGGACGCCGCAGGACGCCGAGCCGATGTCGGGCTGGTCGCTGTTCGGGACGGATTTTTTGGGCCGCTCGACCCTGCGCAAGACGCTCTACGGGGCCAAAACCTCCATCGCCGTGGCGCTGGGGGCCTCGATCATCAGCCTGCTGATCGGCATTCCGCTGGGTGCGGCGGCGGGGTATTTCCGCGGCTGGTTTGACGATATTGTGATTTGGCTGCTGACGACACTGAACACAATTCCCTATATCCTGCTGGTGATGGCGTTTGCGGTCGTTCTCCGGGACAAGTCACTGCTTGGGATTCCTCTGCGCGGGATGACGGGGGTGTATCTGGCGATGGGGTTGACCAGTTGGGTCGGCATCGCACGCCTCATCCGCGGCGAGATTATGAAACGCAAGGAAAGCGAGTATGTGCTAGCGGCCCGAGCGATGGGCTGCTCATCCGGGCGGATCATCTTTTTCCATCTCCTGCCGAACGTGTTCCATATCATCATCATTAACTTTTCGCTGCGGTTTGTCGGCTTTATCCATGCCGAGGTGATATTGAGCTTTCTCGGCCTGGGCGAGACGGACAAGCCCAGTTGGGGCGCGATGATCGACGCGGCCCGCGCCGAGCTGGCGCGGGATGTCTGGTGGGAGATGGCCGCGGCCACACTGGCGATCTTTGTCCTGTCGCTGGCCTTGAACCTGTTCGGCGACGCCCTGCGCGACTGCCTCGACCCGAAGCTGAGAACGGACTAAATTGTTTGCTGGAACTTTTTTTTATTAATTCGAAGCACGAAATCCGAAATACGAAACAAATACAAATGACAAAAATGGTTTGAAACATTTAGATTTCTGAAATTGGAATTTGTTTCGAATTTCGATATTCGGATTTCGATATTTAAAATGATGAAACAAGATAATGGCAATTTGTTGTCGATCCGGAAGCTCTCGACGCACTTCTTCACCGAGCAGGGAGTTGTCAAGTCCGTGCAGGACGTCAGCTTCGACCTGCACGCCGGCAAGACGCTGGCGGTCGTCGGCGAAAGCGGCTGCGGCAAGAGCGTTACGGCACTGTCGGTGATGCGGCTGATCCCTTGGCCGCCGGGCAAGATCGTCGAAGGCGACATCCTGCTCAACGGAAAATCGCTGCTGAGGCTGTCCGAAGGCCGGATGCGGCAGATTCGCGGCAACGACATCGCGATGATCTTTCAGGAGCCGATGACCAGCCTCAACCCCGTCTTTACCGTCGGCAATCAGATTACCGAGGCGATTGTCCTGCATCGCAAGGTCAGCGTCCGCCAGGCACGGCAGCAGGCGATTGAAATGATGCGCAAAGTGGGCATCGCCGACCCGCATCGCCGCATCGACGAATACCCGCACCAGATGAGCGGCGGCATGCGCCAGCGCGTGATGATCGCGATGGCATTGAGCTGCTCGCCCAAGCTGCTGATCGCCGACGAGCCGACGACGGCGCTGGATGTGACCATCCAGGCCCAGATCCTCGAACTGCTGCGGCAGTTGCAGGCCGACGTCGGGATGAGCATCCTGCTGATTACGCACGATCTGGGCGTCGTCGCCGAAAACGCCGACGATGTGGTGGTGATGTATGCGTCCCGGATTGTGGAGTCCGCCGCCGTTCGGCCGCTGTTTGAAAAGCCGCTGCATCCTTATACGCAGGGGCTGCTGCGGTCGCTGCCGATGCTGGGCGAGCGCAAAGAGCGGCTCGACGTCATCGGCGGGGCAGTGCCCAGCCCGCTACAGTTCCCGTCCGGCTGCAAGTTTCATCCGCGCTGCCCGGTCGGCAAAGACGACCGCCGCTGCCAAACCGTTGAGCCGCCGCTCAAGGAAGTCAGCCCCGGCCGCTGCGCCGCCTGCTGGTATGCGGAAGGATACGAATAATGTGAAATGTGAGATGTAAAATGTTAAATGTTTTTTTACATTTGACTTTTAACATTTAACATCTGTTCTTGTTTAGAATGATATGCAATGACGAATAACAATAACTATCTCGTAGATGTCGCCGAATTAAAGACGTGGTTTTCGATTCGGGCCGGGGTGTTGCGAAAGACGGTCGGCCACGTCAAGGCGGTCGATGGCGTCAGCTTTCGCATCCGGCCGGGCAGGACGCTGGGGCTGGTCGGCGAAAGCGGCTGCGGCAAAACCACCGTCGGCCGTACGCTTCTGCGGCTGATATCGCCGACGGCGGGGCGGTTCCTGTTCGACGGCGAAGACGTGTTCGCAGCGTCCTTCAAACGCCTCAAAGCGCTGCGGCGGGACATCCAGATGATGTTTCAGGACCCCTACGGCTCGCTGAATCCGCGGATGAATATCGAAGAGATCGTCAGCGAGCCGCTCTTGGTGCATCGTCTGGACGGGCGCGCCAAACGCCGCGAAAAGGCCGCCGAACTGCTGGACAAAGTCGGCCTGTCCGCCGAGCATCTGGGGCGTTACCCGCACGAATTCTCCGGCGGCCAGCGGCAGCGCATCGGCATCGCCCGCGCCTTGGCGCTGGAGCCGAAGCTGCTGATCTGCGACGAGCCGGTCAGCGCCCTCGATGTCTCGATCCAATCGCAGATCATCAACCTCCTCCAAGACCTGCAAAAGGAAATGGGCCTGACGTACCTGTTCATCGCCCACGACCTGGCCGTCGTCGAGCACATCAGCGAGGATGTGGCGGTGATGTATCTGGGGCGGATCGTCGAGTTCGCCTCGCGCGACGCCCTCTATGCCGACCCGCGGCATCCTTATACTCAGGCACTGCTCAGCGCCATCCCGGAGCCGACGCCGGTCAAGACCAAACATCGCATTGTCCTGGGCGGCGAAGTGCCCAGCCCGTCAAACCCGCCGAGCGGCTGCCCGTTTCATCCCCGCTGCCCGCTGGCCGAGCAGCGCTGCCGCGAGGAAATCCAGTCGCTCGACCCCATAGACCCCTCCAGCCGCCACTTGGCCGCCTGCTGGAAGGCCAAAAAGGGCTAAACGCTCCTGTACCGCCGCCGGCATCCCTGCCGGCAAATGTACGCAAAAAAACCGGCTGGAAGCCAGCAATACCGGTACGTCGCTATATCGATGAAAAAGAACAACTTTTTTAGGGATATAAACAGGGCTTGACATCCCCTCGCCGTTATGGTAGTATCTGTATAAAGAAACACAGTTAAGAGGAAGCACCCGGCTTATGAGCGACAAGCAGCTTATGAATGTACGCTTCGAGGGCGACATTCTGATTCTTCAACTGGAGGCCGCTTCGATCAGCGCGGTCGATGAGGTGGAACACATCTCACGATCCCTGCGTCAGGCGGTGCAGGAACATCAGCCTCGGCACCTCGTCGTGGACTTTTCAGCCGTCCAGTTTTTTTCATCGCAGATGCTCGGTCTGCTGGTCGATGTCTGGCGTCGCCTGCGCGACCAAGGCGGTACGGTGGCCGTCAGCGGCATCAATCCCCAACTGACACGGGTGTTTCGCATCACCAATCTGGATAAGCTTTTTGCCTTCTATGAAACCACAGATGAAGCTATCGCCGCCACGCAGGCCGTTTAGATACGTCTGCGGGACTGTTCGTCATCCCGTCCGTTTTCGGACGAAGCGTTTGCATTCCCTAAACATTTTCCACATTTTTCACGAAAGGGATTGGCCATGCATTTAGACACACAGTACTCAATTTATATGGTGAATAAACCCGGCGTTCTGGCACAGATTTTAACCGCACTGGCAGCGGCCAAAGTCAACATCGTCGCAATGACCATGATGGATTCGATGGAGCACGGCGTGATGCGGTTGGTGGGAAGCGGCTCGACCAAGATTCGCGACGTCTTGAATGGTCTGAACCTTCAGTACAGTGAGACCGATGTCCTCTGTGTGAACCTGCCCAACAAAGCCGGGGCGTTTGCGGATGTCACCGAAAAACTCTCTTCCGCCCATATCAATATCGCGTATGCCTACTGCACGGCCGGCGCCCGAGGCGGACGCACCACCGGCATACTCAAGGTCGCCGACGTCCATAAAGCAATGAAAGTCCTTCAGGGACTCGCAAACATCCCCAAAGCCAAGACCGACAATACCGTCCGCCGATCCCTATCCACCCGCAAATAGGACAGGCGTTCGTCGCTCAAACGTTCATCATTCAAACGCTCGCTTGTTGAGCAAAACAACGTTAGATATGACCTGAGAGTGCTGTCGCAGGAATTTGGATTTAACGGAAGTCGTTTGACCGAAGCGATTAAAGCCACGTTTACTCGATGCGGCGCAGCACGCTAATGTAATCAGGTAACTCAATAACACAATGAAGTCAACAACAAACCCCGGACGACAGTGTCGCCGGGGTTTGCGATTACTCTACGATCAGCCCAAGTCGCCATACTGCAACTCAAACTGAATTGGTACTTAATCCAGTTTCAGGGTCATCAGGAATTCCGCATTGGTGCGGGTCTTGGCCAGACGATTCTTCAGCAATTCGACCGCTTCGACCAGATTCATCTCGCTGAGGACCTTGCGAAGCCGATATGAAAGATCTAGCTCTTTCGGATCCAGAAGCAGCTCTTCACGCCGCGTGCCGCTCTTGTTAATATTGATGGCCGGGAAGATGCGTCGATCCACGAGTTGGCGATCCAGATGGATTTCCATATTGCCGGTGGCCTTGAACTCCTCAAAGATCACTTCGTCCATCTTCGAGCCGGTATCGACCAGTGCGGTCGCCAGAATCGTCAGTGACCCGCCGAATTCGATATTACGGGCGGCCCCGAAGAACCGCTTGGGCATCTGCATCGCGTTGGCATCGACGCCGCCGGTGAGAATCTTGCCCGAATGCGGCATCTCGGTATTGTACGCCCGCGCCAGACGAGTAATCGAGTCCAGCAGAATCAGCACGTCCTCGCCGTATTCCACCATCCGCTTGGCCTTTTCGATGACCATCTCGGCCACCTGACAATGCCGCGACGTCGGCTCGTCGAATGTCGAACTGATGACCTCGACATCCTTGGCCACTTTTCGCTGAAAGTCCGTCACTTCTTCCGGACGCTCGTCGATCAGCAGTACGATCATTTTGATATCGGGGTGATTGACGCTGATGGCGTTGGCAAATTTTTGCAGCAGCACCGTCTTGCCCGTGCGGGGCGGCGCGACGATGAGCCCACGCTGGCCCTTGCCGATGGGCGTCACCAGGTCCGTAATCCGCATCCCCACCTCGTCCTGTGTGGTCTCCAGAATAATGCGCTCTTCGGCGTGCAGCGGCGTCAGGTCGCGGAATACCACCTTCTCGGCCAGCTTGTCCGGCTCCTGAAAATTGATCGCCTCGACCCGAAGCAGGGCGAAATATTTTTCGCTTTCCTTGGGCGGACGGATCTGGCCGGAGATGATGTTGCCGCTGCGCAGGCCGAACCGCCGAATCTGCGACGGCGAGACATACACATCGTCCGGGGAGGCGATATAGCTGTACTTGGGGCTTCGCAAAAAGCCGAAGCCGTCCGGCAGGATCTCCAGCACGCCTTCGCCGTACATCAGGCCATCTTGACGGACACGCTCTTTCAGGATGCGAAAGATCAACTCCTGCTTGGCAAGCCCCATATAATCATTGATGCCTTCCTTGCGGGCGATGCTGTGCAGCTCCACCACGTCCAGGTTCTGCAAGTCGGTGATATGCAGGTTGCCCCGCTTGATCCGCTCATATTTGGCGTGGATGGATTCTTCGAGGGTTTGCTTATCGTTTTTTTCCTTGGGGGTCTCGGCCGATTCGGTTTTCTCGGCGGTCGTGGATGCCTCCACGGCCGCGCCGCCGTTATTGGTATCGTCTTCTTTCGGCGCCTCGGCCGATTCAACTATTTCCATCTGAGGTGTTTCTTTGGTTTTGTCTTTTTTGCGGTAGGCACGTTTTTTACGCACTTCAGGCGCGCCGTCTGTTGCCGTTTTCTTGGCCATGATGACTCCTTAATCCTAAAAAAGTCTTGCTGAAATTGATTGTCGTACTAAAAACCCCTATTTCAATACGTCAGCGAACGCCGCTGCCGCCTTATCGGGAAATTTGCCTCACGAAGGGCCGATGCACCGCCCTTCGTTATGTGGATTGTATCTGTCACTACCCGTTTCGGCTCTCAATCCGAAACCTTATGTTAAACCCCATGCCCCGGACAATCACGCCGCACGCCCTACAAACAAGGAGCGTCATTAAACGCAGGATACACCGGGCAATCTTAACTTAACCATGACTCATTATGCTTGAAAAGAGTTGAGCGACTTGCTCTGCCACATCTGAATTATCAGAATTGTTATAAATGATATAATCCGCGATTTCCCGCTTCGTGTCCAGAGAAATTTGAAAATTTTCACGTTTTTTTAGCTCATTTTCATCAAATTTTCCATTTTCTTTCGCTCTTTGCCGCCGAATCGCCTCGTCCGCTTCGACAAACACCAGCACATCGCACAAGTCCGTCCGCCCCACCTCCGCCAGCAACGGCACATCCAGCACGATGGCCTGGACTGCCCCGTCGGCCTGATAAATTCCGATTTGCCGCTCCACCTCGGCCATCACCCGCGGATGAATCAGGGCGTTGAGTTTTTCCAGAGCCGCCGCATCGGAAAAGACCTTGCGCCCCAAGGCCGCACGATCTACCCGGCCGGATTTATCCAAAATACCGCCCCCGAACAATCGGACAATACTCTCTTTTACATCCGCTTCTTCAAGCAGCCCGTGTGCAATCCCGTCGGCCTCAACCACCGCGCACCCCAGCGGCGCAAAACACCCCGCCACCGTACTCTTGCCGGCCCCAATCCCCCCCAGCACACCGATTATTTTCTTCTGTTTAAGCATTTTTCTACAACGGATACAGTTCTATTGTACAAACCCGTCAAAATACCTCAACAACCATTTTTCCGATCCGAAGGTTTTCTATCGTTTCGGCCGGCGACCGATGGCCATGCCGCCGAGACACTTACATTTCACGCCAAAATCGGATGTTCCTTTCCCGAAATCAGGCAAATAAAAGACATCCAAAACGCCCATTTTTGAAAAGTCGTAAAAATTTTCCATCTTCCCCCTTGACATTTGCCCATTATTATCGCATTATAATTGTTTCGAGTTTGCTTAGATATCAATCCCCGATAGCTCAATTGGTAGAGCGAGCGGCTGTTAACCGCTAGGTCGTAGGTTCGAGCCCTACTCGGGGAGCTAAGTGCCCTCTACAAACCTGTAGAGGGCTTTTTTTATGCCCATTTTTGCCTTGTCGAATCGACCGGAATCCGCGTTATTTGTCCCCAAATCCAGTTCCAAACGACAGGTTTTTTCAAGGCAAACTCTGGTGTTGTTAACTCCAGAACAAGACGACGCGCAACTTTCAGGCCAAACTCTGAGACTCTGACACCCCTTTTCCTCTGTCGGTTAACAGCCAAAAAAGTTTCGGGGCGTCAATTGAATTCACAACCATAAAAACATCTATAGTGTCAGGAAGAAAAGAAATGCAGTAATAATAGAGGAGCTTCTTCTATAAACTGGTTACAACACTGTGTACCAAAAAATGCATCATGTGCAATTTAAGCCAAAAGATTTATGGAGCTTATTCCCTATTCTTCTCAAACACAAAAAGCCTCCGGATAGGAACAGTAAAGTGGATGGTTCAGGTATGGTGACTATATAATATCCTTGTTCGTGAAATGCTCCATCTATCCTTTCTGCCCAACCAATTATAGTTTTTCCGTCGTCGCTTATTCCTGATGCATCTCTCAATCTCCAACCCATGAGATCAAGGCCGTATTCGTTTTCAAGTAGATTTGTTAAATTGCGGATACCATTCACTTCATCCCAAATGAATGCCTCACTTAAATGACTGTCTACTATATGTCCCCAACCAACAATAATGTTTCCATCTGCAGACATACGGGATGCCATTGTGGAACGGAACCCTTCGTTGGCGGGAATACCTAAGCCCGCTATTCCAGTTTCTTCTCGCCATATAAAGGCTTCTCTGCCCAGAAATGAACTGCTGTAACCAGCAATCAAAGAGCCATCAGAAGAAACGCAGGTTGCATACCCATCGGAATCACCTCCGGGTAGATGTCCCAAGCCGATCATTCCACGCTGTTCATTCCAAAGAAAAGGTTCTATATCTTTCCCGTTCAGCAAATTGTAATATCCGCTATATCCGACAACAGTTGAACCGTCAGCAGAAATTGCATAAGCCCCTGACTGGCGGCCAAGGGTTATATTTTTATCCAAGTGGCCTAATCCGACCATTCCCTCTGAGGCCGTCCATAGAAACGCTTCATTGCCATTGGATCCTGTGCTTCGTCCTACAATTATGGAACCATCGTAAGACGCCCCATATGAGGAAGACCAATAGCTTCCGGTTTGAGTTCCTAAATAGCCGAGCAGTATCAAGCCATCCGCTTGTGTCCATTTGTAGGCTGAAGTCTCTTCTGTAATGACATTGGTAATTTGGCCGACAACAGTTGTACCATTTGGCGAGAGCCCATACGCAACTCCAGCGTAAGTTGTATTCCCCACATCTCGGAGTCCCACGTCTTTTGATAGCCAAAATGGCATTGGAAAATATCCATTGATGGTCCTTTGTCCAACTACAATAGTTCCGTCTGCCGACAGATCGTTTACTCTATGACAGTAAGTGCCATCCGATAATTGACTGAAAAGGCTAAATTCAGGAAGCACCGAGAAGCATGATTGGCTACATAACACAACCGAAGCCATTATCAGATTTATTCTTTTCACCACAAGTATTATCCTTCAGACGATATCAAAGCAAAAAAACGACACTTTTCCCCTAGCCTGTCAAAAGAAACGAAACCTATCCGAATACTCTCAACAATGGTAATTATACATAAATTCAATCTCAGAGTCAAGAATATTAGGTTCCAACAAGTTCTATCGCAATTCTTCTCCGAAATTGTGTGTCTCTACGTCCGGACATATACAGTCATCACTTATGCAAAAATATAGTCAATTCGCGCGACAAATCCGGACTGACTGCAGATATAGAGGGTGAAGCAGTTAACACAATTCGGAATCCCCCAACAATGGAGGCTACCTTGGCAAAAAACAAGACGTGTTTTGACATAAATCCAAACCAACGACGGCAGCAGATTATTGACCTGCTTTCGCAAACCCTGGCTGGACAATTAAAGCCCCGAAAAAAGCCGGAAAATCCGCAAAATTCCTCTCAAAAAGCCCTTGCTTAACAGTCACAAATCGGGCCTATGTGTGACTGTGTTAACCGAGAATAACTAATGTAACCATTTGTGAGTTATGGCTTTATGGAATTTGAAACCAAGCAAAAAATCGCTGACATTGAGCGGATGACGGCCGGGCAGATGCGGGACACCTATGCCGAGGTCTTTGGCGAGCCAACCCGGTCTGGCAACCGTCAATGGATGTTCCGGCGGATTGCCTGGCGTCTGCAATCGCTGGATGAGGGCGGACTCTCGGAGCGTGCCTTGCGACGGGCACGGGAACTGGCGCGGGAGCAGGACATTCGGGTCATTCCGCCGGCGAATTTGACGATGGCCCCGGCCGATTCGGTGGATGTGACCCTGCCGGTGCCGGATTTTATCAAAATCAACCGCGACCCGCGGCTGCCGTTCCCCGGTACGGTACTGTCCCGCAAATACAAGGGGCATCTGTACCAAGTCACGGTCTTACCCAACGGCTTTGAACATGATGGCCAGGTCTATCGCAGCCTCTCGGCCGTTGCCCGTGCCATTACAGGAAGCGGATGGAATGGCTATCTATTCTTCAATCTAACCGAACCCGGAAAGGTCAATGAATGATTCAAGCTGCCCCCAAAACCATACGCTGTGCCATCTACACACGCAAAAGCACCGAAGAGAACCTTGGGCTGGATTACAACACGCTGGATGCCCAGCGGGATGCGTGTGAAGCGTATATTAAAAGCCAAAAGTCGCTGGGATGGGTGTGCCTGCCGGACCAATATGACGATGGCGGCTACACGGGTGGCAACATGGACCGCCCGGCGTTCCAGCAATTGATGGCCGACGTCGAGGACGGGAAGATTGACTGTATTGCCATCTATAAAATAGATCGACTGAGTCGTTCCCTCATGGATTTTGCACAAATCATGGAAGTTTTGGAACGCAAAAAGGTCTCGCTGGTTTCGGTGACACAACAGTTCAATACCACAACCTCGATGGGGCGGTTGACCTTAAACATTCTGCTGTCATTTGCTCAATTTGAGCGCGAGATTATTTCCGAACGCACACGAGACAAAATCGCCGCATCCCGACGTAAAGGAAAATGGACCGGGGGACATCAGGTGTTGGGCTACGACTTGCAGCAAAAGCCGGGCGGCAATTGTCTGCTGGTAAACCAGGAAGAATCATATCAGGTCCAGCAGATATTTAAGCTCTATCTGGAAAGCGGTTCAATTATGGACACCCTTCGAGCTTTGCGTGAAAAGGGAATCATGACCAAGCAGTATTCTACGAAAACCGGAAATTCTCGTGGAGGAGCGCCTTTTGATAAAACGACCCTGCATAGGACACTGACGAATGTGACCTATTTGGGTAAAGTCCGGCACAAGGATCAGGTTTACGAGGGCGAGCATGAGGCGATTATTGATGCCGACACTTTCCATCAAGTTCAGGGTATGCTCAAGAGAAACCTGCGTTCCGGCGGCAAATATTCAAGCAATAAATACAATGCACTGCTCAAGGGATTGGTCCGCTGTAAACATTGCGGAAGTGCGATGATACACCATTTTGTGCAGAAGCCCAACAAGCGGTATCGTTACTATGTTTGTTTGAAAGCGCAAAAACAAGGGTGGGATACCTGTCCCAGTCCTGCATTGCCTGCGGCGGAATTGGAGCAGTTCATTGTCGACCAAATCAAGGTTATCGGAAAAGACCTTGCTGTCTTGGAGGACTGTATCAAAAAAACGCAGGCCCACATGCAGGAACAAATTGAGCGATTGAAAGACGCCCGTAGTGAAAAACAGAAGCTTATACAGGAATTGAGTCAGCAGATTGGAGAGGCGGCCGCACAGGTTGGATTTGACGGGACGGCGGCCGGTCGGATAGAGCTGTGTCAGCAACAAATCAAAGATATCCAGGTAGAAATGGCATCGCTAAATTCGGAAATCGTTTCGATTCAGCGGCAGATGCTCAATCCGGACGAACTGGTGGGCAACCTGGAATCCTTCGAACCGCTCTGGGACGCCATGCGTCCCAGACAAAAAGAAAAGCTGATTCATTTACTCATCAAACAGATTGAATGGGATAGCGAGACGGACAACATCTTCATCGCTTTCCATCAGACCAACATTGAGGTTTTAAATTAATCGGAGGTTTCCAATCATGGAGATAACCAAAGGCATCAAGGTTCATTTTACGCACGCCAACCGCGGCCGAAAACAGATTAAGGCCGGTCCGGCACCTGTTGTCGATACCCCAGAGGGTAGGGTTCCTCGTCTTTCGCGGTTGATGGCCCTGGCCATCCATTTCGACAACCTGATCCGGCAAGGCGGGATATGTAACCAAGCGGATTTGGCTCAGTTGGGTCACGTCAGCCGGGCACGGGTGACCCAGATCATGAACCTCTTATATTTGGCTCCGGACATTCAGGAGCACATTCTATTTCTGCCGCCTGTGACCGAGGGACGCGACCCAGTTCCGGAGACGAAACTGCGGAAACTTGTCAAAGAGACCTGCTGGGAAAAGCAGCGTCAAATGTGGGAGAGGATATCACAATGAAGTTTTCTGTGGAGACTTATTCCTTTCATAGAGGATCCATTCAAGGTGCCTCCACTTAACTTTTCTATAGAGCGACAACAGCTTAAGACCCTCTGGACGGTCCAGCCACATAACAAATCCTATACGACCTCGGTATTGATTTCTCGTGTCAAAGTCACCAGAGATATCTCTGTGTTGGCTTTGCTGTATTGCTTTTAGTAATTCTCCGCGTAATGTTTTTATATAATCAGTGGAGGCAGACACTTTCCCATTCTGGACTCGAACGCCACAAATAATGCGTTCCTTCCCATCACCAGGTGCATACACATCTATTTTACTTTGCTTGACTTTGAAGCCGTTTTGGCGAATGATCTCAATTACCAAGTCAGTAAATTGCTCAACAGGATAGCTCCCTGAGATGGTAATATCATCAACATAGCGTGTGTATTTGAGACCGGCTTTTGCAGCCATTCCGCATATTCGTTTGTCAAGAGGTTGAATGACCTGATCTGCTAACATTGGACTTGTTGACGTACCAAGTGGCAATGAATATTTTCTTGTTGTAAGCAATGTCAAAATCCTGGAAACATCAGGCGCACATTCCTGCCCCATAAAAAAATCATATATCTTCTGATAACGTACACTTGGATAAAAGGATTTCACATCAAACTTCGCAATGAATAATGAGTTTGAATGTTTTTTTGCATTATCAAGGATACTGCGCCCCTTGATTGCCCCATACGCGTAATCAGAAATAGGAAGTCGATGCAATATTCGATCAAGAATTCGGCGTTGAAGCATTGCCAAGGGGTTAATGCTCATGACTAGATCGCGATCTTTTCCCTTAACATTACGTTTAAAATCACGATAATACCTTTCAGTATTTTCTGCTACATCAATGAGACCGTTTTCGTGAATACCGAGCTGATTGGCTAAATGTGGTATGGTTCTTATGCGAAGAGTTTTACAATTCATCGCTTGGAGATTACTTGATTCCATTACTCTCTGCAATTCGATTCTTTTGCAATTCATGCATTAGCTCTTGAAGATGCTTATAAATAGCATCTACTTCAGGTTTATCAGACTTGAAATCAACAGTTCCTTCAACCAATAGAAAGCTGATCGGAACATTAAATTCTTCTGAAATTTTCTTAAGCAAACTTAAACTTGGCTCTGACTTATTGTTTTCTAACAACGACAGATAATTCTGTGAAACGCCAAGTTTCTTGGCCATTTCACCTTGTCTTAAGTTTGCCGCGACCCTTACAAATTTAATGCTTTTTCCTATATTCACGGTATCCACCGATTTAACTCAGAGTTTTGGAAGTTCTACTATCTCGCAATCTGACTATCATCTCTCGCTTTTCCCGAAAACTTGTTCAATTCCAGAAGAATTGCATACGCCATTTCTTCTGCGTCTCTGAACCTGTGTTTTTCTAGCGAGCCTTTCATCTGATTTTTAAGATGCTGCAGAACTTCCGTTTTTGCAGCTTCAGGGTCCATCTGTAACAATGACTCCACGTGAGTACATATTTGACGGACCAGTTCTTTTGAACGACAACTTTGCTTCATGGTCACCTCCTTTCTGGGTAATGAAGCTGACAAATAATTGATGGCCAACCGTTGACCACCGCTCTGTTACAAAAGCAACAGCTTTTGTGAAGGTATGCCATGGGCAAGAGAACGGAGAGGCAAAGAGACAATGCCCCAATGTACTCTGCGCGGCGACATAAACCATAGGCGAGTAACTATCGCCTTTCAGGCCCGCCTCGAAGGCAGGCAACACCAAACGGTGTGGCCCAGAAAGAAGAAACACAAAGTTGTCAAAGAGCTAATTGTCAATTTAGCACCGAATGACATCTCTGTCAATGAATTTTTCCAGAAAAATTAAATTTTCTAACCAAAAGTTAGAAAATATGGTATTTTATTCAATAAAGTTTCTGTTAATAAACCCATGAAAAAATCTTAAAGTCTTTCATAAAAGGAGTTTATGGATATGTCTACAGTAATTAAACGACAAATAGAATCAATCCGCCAAGCGACATTGCAACTTCTGTGTACGCATGGAAACGCACATTTTGCTGAGGCCGGAATCCGCGGTGACATTGCAAAAATGTATTATGGTGGCGACAGTTCTGTACCATCTCGACAGGAAATCGAGTCATTTTTTGCAGACATGCTTTGTCGAGAAGACAAGGGCGAGAATTTTCTGGTCGATGCATATAGTTCGCCTGGATTTTCATTTGAAGCCGCAACCCATGTTGGCATTCCACCAAGAAATGTTGGAAGCAGGCTTGAAGGAAATGCTATCTTGTTCTTTTATGGAAATGAAGCTCAGATTTCCACATTGACCCGAATCATCGCCGCCCCAACACTCAAATACCTTCGCTTTTTATCCGGTATTGGTAATACTCGTTTAGACTCATATTACGATGATGTTATCACTCTGAGCGAATGGATTACTTTCATCCTTGATGTCGGCAATAAAACAGCCGATCCGAATCTTCAGCGATGTTACCGATTAATAACCCCTTTTGAGATGCCTCAAAATCCAACGGGATTGAGTCGTTTTATTATGGGGTATTCCGATACAAATCAAATCACAGTTGACAACTGCCCCAGTTCCGACCATTGGGACATTTATTGGAGTGCCGCTCAACAGAATGAAATTGCATATAGCAAATTAGGCACTGACCTGTTTGTGGCATCACGGATAGCGTTGGATCACCTACTGGAGTTGGATATCCCTGGAGTATCAAATGAATTTTACACAAATCATGGAGGTTATTCATTTGAATGGTTTGGGGCTACATGGAAATTGGTGTTTGATGGCACACTAACAACAGTCCGGAACCTTACGGGAGCCCGTCTGTTAGCCACATTGCTGTGTAACCCGCGTAAGGATTTACATTGTCTGGATTTGCAGGCACAAGAGAATGTTAATCCAATATTGAAAGCGGCTGAGTTTCAAGATGTTGTCGCAGACGACGAAGCGATTGAATCCTACCGAGAAAGGTTACGTGATTATGAAAAAGAGATTGAAGATGCAAAAAAGTGCCAGGATTTAGCCAAACAGGACGCGATACAGCAGAAAATTGATTTCATAGAAACACACCTAAAACGACTATATGGGCTTCATGGCGAAACAAGATTGTTTTCAACTGAGGCAGAAAATGCACGGATAGCCGTCCGAAACAATATAATGCGAGTTATAGATTCTGAAGACATGTCAAAAATCCCCCAGGCACAACAGCACTTTAAAAACAGTATTTCATTCGGCAAAACGATTAGCTATTGCCCAGAAATGGATATTGACTGGAAAATTGTGAAAAACTTTTGATGTTACCCCATAAGTAACAATGTTACGCCAAAAGTAACGCCTTGCCGGTGAAGAGCGAAAGCCGGCGAGACAAATACTTTTAATAAGGCTCGCTGAAACGCTCCCGCCGGTGTTCTTCAGCGAGCCTTTTTTTTCGTGCTTTGCACGAGAAAGGCGTTACTCATGGGTAACACACAAGTAAGTCGGCGGGAAACCACATGCAACGAAAACACATCTCTCATTGATAGCTACGTCCTGGATCGGATTGATTACCGCTCCAGGCGGCTGACCATCCAGTTTGGATTCACCGATGAACAGCGGGACGATTTGTCCCAGGACATGGTCGTCGAGGTGCTGGCCGCCATGCCCAAGTTTGACCCCGCCCAGTCCAACCGTAAGACGTTTATCAGCCGCGTCTTGGACAACTTTGTCAAGAATGCCATCCGCTCTGAAATCCATCGTCGTCGTCGCGAATGCGACAGCCCTATTTCACTGGATGATATTCTTGAAGGCTGCACCCCGGTGGTCAATGATCCCCGTCAAGGCCAATTGAGTGAAGCAGAGCAACTGGACATGCAAATGGATGTCGCCCACATACTGTCGCAGATGCCGCGCCACCTTCAGAAGATTTGCTCCCTCCTGAAAACTCATTCGATTACCGAGACAGCGAAAAAACTCAGAATTAATCGAACCGCCATTTATCGTCAATTGGCCGAGATTCGGGAACATTTTCAGCGGAGCGGCTATGACTATTCTGATTTTTGCGCGACAGAATCGGGCCAGCTGCAGATATAGAGGGTGGACAAGCGGTACGAAGTGATTCGATTGCTGGACATTTTCTGATTTCTCCATTCGCCTCGGACGGGTCATGTGGCCGGAGTGGGTACCCACCTTCCTTCGATAAAGTGACCTTGACTCCCTGCCGCCGTCCGAGGCCCTTCCGGCTGGAAACTGTTTTTCATCGGGTGTGTATCGACGATGATGCGGGTTCGACTCCCGCACCGGCCTGTGTGACTGGCCAGTCCTGAACGGAATATCACTTAGCATAAGGAATACAACAATGAGTTTACTGGAATTTGTACTGAATCACTCTCATCAACGTGCGCCCAAAGGCATCGTGTACGGGCCTCCGGGCGTGGGCAAGACGCACTTCGGTGCAGAAACGGACAAACCGATTCTGATTGACTGTGAAAATGGCGCCGCCTATGTCACCTGCGACCGCACACCGTACCTGACCGACTGGGAGAGCATCAAGCTCTGGCTGGATATGCTCGCCCATGACGAGCACCCGTACCAGACTGCCGTGGTCGATTCGATTGACTGGTTATTGCGCCGCTTGGAAGAGCGGGTGGCCGGCGTCAGTGCGGGCAAGAATATGGACAACACGCTCAATCGCTCTCATGGCGGCTATGGCAACGGCAAGCTGGTACTGCGCAATTATGTCTACCAGTATCTTTTGCCGACACTCGATGCCATCGTCAATCGTGGGATTTCGGTTGTGCTGCTGGCGCACGCCTCTCGTCGGAGTATGACCTCGCTTGAAGGCATCACGATTGAAAAGTCCGCTCCGGAAATCCACCCCGACCTGATGAACACGATGATTGAATGGTCGGACTTTGTCGGCGCAGCCCAGATTGAAGGGGATGTCCGGACGCTGACCCTGACCGAGACCAATCAAGTCCTGGCCAAAAACCGTTATGGCATTAAGCACAAAATCGCCCTGCGATGGGATGCGTTTACCGCAGAAATGAACACCACCCACCCCTCTGTCAATGGAGATTTGAACCATGGCTAATCTGAATTTCGATGCAAATCAAGTGGAACCCAACGCCGGATTTGACCCGATTCCGGCCGATAAGTACATCGCGATGGTGACCGGCTCCGAGATGAAGCCGACCAAAAACGGCGACGGCAGTTACCTGGAACTGGAGTTTACGGTACTGGAAGGTCAATACAAAGATCGTAAGGTCTGGGACCGGCTGTGTCTGAGTCACCCCAACCCACAAACGGTCAAGATTGCCCGCGGCAATCTGTCAGCGCTGTGTCGGGCAGTGGGCGTCATGCAGCCCAAAGACAGCGTCGATCTGCATAATCTGCCGTTGGTCATCACGGTACGGCTGAAAAAACGGGATGACAATGGTGATTTGTCCAACGAGATCAAGGGCTATGCGGCAAAAAAGAGTTCTATTGCTCAGTCGCCGCAGGCTCCGCAAACCAATGCCACACCGCCGTGGAGACGCTGATGAACTGCAAACGTAAAGGCACACGATTAGAGCACAAGACCATCGCTCAGCTTAAGGCCGCCGGATACACCTGTATCCGGTCGGCCGCCTCGTTGGGACCGTTTGACATCATCGCCATCAATCCGCTGGGACTTCGCTGTATTCAAGTCAAATCGAATACATGGCCCCGGCCGGAGGAGCGCGAGAGCCTGCGGAATGCGGCCAAGACGATGCCGCCGAATGCCTTTGTCGAATGCTGGCGGTGGGATGACGGGGCGAGAAAACCGCTGATTAAATCAATTGACGAACTGCCGCTATGAAATACGAAAAACTGTTTCCGACGCTATTGATTATTTTGGACATCTGTGCGGCGGTGGGCTACATCCCGGTCGGTGACTGGCGAAAGGTCGTTTATTGGCTGGCGGCGGCCATTTTAACCACGTGTGTGACGTACTGATGATACAATTACGTGATTACCAACAAGACGCCGTCAACGCGGTCTATGATTATCTCCGGCATCGGGATGGCAATCCGTGCGTTGTCATCCCGACCGGAGGGGGCAAAACCCCGGTGATGGCAACGATCTGCAGCGATGCGGTCAATCTGTGGGACGGCCGGGTGCTGGTACTGGCGCATGTAAAAGAGCTGCTGGAGCAGACGGCCGGAACGTTAAGCCGCGTAGCGCCGGATTTGGATATCGGCGTCTATTCGGCAGGACTGAATCGGCGGGATACCGACCACAGTGTCATTGTGGCCGGTATCCAGTCAGTGTATAAGCGCGCGTGTGACCTCGGTGCCTTCGATTTGATTATCGTCGACGAAGCCCATACCTTACCCCCTGACGGTGAAGGTCGATATCGATCCTTTTTGAAAGAGGCGATGGTGGTCAACCCCAACGTTCGGTTGATTGGCCTGACGGCCACGCCCTATCGCATGACAACAGGGATGATTTGTACACCGGACAATCTGCTCAATGAAATTTGCTTTGAGGTTGGTGTACGAGAACTGATCGCACAGGGTTATTTGTGTCCTCTGCGAAGCAAAGCCAGCAAACACAAAGTCGACATGTCCGGTTTGCATATCCGCGGGGGTGAATTTATTGCCTCAGAGGTTGAGGCGCTGATGGATAATGAACCGATGGTGCTGGCCGCCTGTCGGGAAATAGTAGAATTGACCCAAGACCGCAAGAAGGTGTTAATCTTTGCTGCTGGAGTCGAGCATGGTCTGCATATCCAACATGTCCTCGAGTCGCATTATCGCGCGGAGTGTGGGTTTGTCTGCGGCGAGACACTGCCCTTTGAGCGAGCCGAAACACTGCAACGATTTCGAGACGGCCAACTCAAATTCCTGTGTAACGTCAATGTGTTGACAACGGGATTTGATGCGCCGAATATTGACTGTGTGGCTTTGGTCCGGCCAACCAACTCCCCTGGACTTTATTACCAGATGATCGGTCGGGGATTCCGGATTCATCCTTCCAAAGAAGACTGCTTGGTTTTGGATTTTGGCGGTAATATTATGCGGCATGGTCCGGTGGATGCCATAAAGATAAAACCCCGAGAGAATGGATTTGACGGTCAGGCGCCGGTTAAGGAATGTCCAAATTGCCATGAATTGATACATGCGGGCTATTCGGAATGTCCTCAGTGCGAGTTTGTATTTGAGTCAGACCGTGAAATCTCTCACGAAAAAAATGCCAGCACTCAAAATGTACTCTCGGGCAAGGTTGAGCTTCATGAGTACGACGTTCACGATGTACTCTATCACTACCATGTCAAGCGAAACGCCAAACCCGCTGACCCGCCGACACTGCGGGTTGAATATTTGTTGGGCTTTAACCATTATCAGTCCGAATGGTTCTGTTTTGAGCATACCGGCTATGCGCGTGCAAAAGCCGAGGCGTGGTGGCGAGAGCGAAGCAACGAGCCGATTCCCAATACGGTAAACGAGGCGATTGCACTGGCCGAGGCGGGAGCGCTTGCTGAAACCACGAAAATCACCGTCCGCAGCGTTTCCGGAGAGTCCTTTGACCGCATCATCAATTACCAATTAGGCCCAAAACCGCCGCGCCTGGACGGTAGCGATGAGCGGGACGATGCCTATTTGCCCGAACATGCCTGGCCGGGAGATGAGATACCTTTTTAGTGGGATAATAAATGACGATACCCCCCAATGACATTCTGCAAGAAGCTATACACTATGCCCAACAGGGCTTGCCGGTCTTTCCCTGTGAGGTTGACAGCAAAGCGCCGTTGACCCGAAACGGGTTCAAGGATGCTTCTGTAAACATCGAGCACATCAAGTGCTGGTGGGCCAACCATCCGACGGCAAATATCGGAATGCCCACCGGGGCAACATCACACCTTATCGTGATGGACATTGACCCGCGCCACGGCGGCGACCATGCCCTGCAGGGGCTGCTCGACCATTACGGCCCGTTGCCTGATACGCTGACGGCCATCACCGGTGGTGGCGGCACACATTATTATTTCCGCTATCCCGGCCATTTTGTCAAGTGCAGCATGGGAAAAATCGGCCCCGGCATCGATATCAAAGGCGATGGCGGGTACGTCATCATCCCGCCCAGCGGGCATGAAAGCGGCAGCAACTATTACTGGGATGGTGAGTTTGACTTGGAAACTGTCGCCGACATCCCGGAATGGCTGTTGAGCCTCATTCATGCCGACAACACCTCAATCGCCCCGGAGGCCGAGTCCACCGAAAATTCGATTCCCCAAGGTCAGCGCAACAATACCCTGGCCTCGCTGGCCGGCACCATGCGCCGAGTCGGGATGTCGTATGATGAGATTTTGGCCGCCATCCTGAAAGTCAACGAGAATCGCTGCCAGCCACCGCTTGCAGAGAGCGAGGTCTGCCAAATCTCCCGCAGCGTCTGTCGCTACGAACCGGATACCGTAGCGGTAGCTGTCGCTGAAAACCACTATGACCAAATGTTCAGCCCTGAACCTGGGATTGCTGATCCGGGGCCGATTCCAGAAACGCTATTGCACGTTCCCGGATTTGTCCAGAAAGTCATGGCGTATAATCTGGACAACGCCATCCGCCCGCAGCCGGTACTGGCCTTGGCCGGAGCCATTCAGTTGCAGGCTGTTCTGGCCGCCCGCAAGGTTTGCGATGCGCGGGAGAACCGAACCAATCTGTATGTCATCGGAGTTGCCGGTTCCGGTGCGGGCAAGGAGTTTGCCCGAAAAATCAATCGGCGGATTCTCAATACGGCCGGGCTGAATCATCTTGACGGGCACGACGAGTTGGCCAGCGATGCCGGACTCGTCAAGGCCATCGAGAATAACCCTGCCATTTTGTTTCAGATTGACGAGTTTGGGCGGTATCTGCGGACGATGGGCGACCCCAAACGGGCACCGCACCTGTACAACGTCATCACCGCCTTTATGAAACTGTTCAGCTGTGCCGACAGTACCTACAAAGGAAAAGCGTATGCCGACCCCAAACGGAATGTGGAAATCCATCACCCCTGCGTCGGACTGTATGCGACCACCGTACCGGACAATCTGTATCAGGGTATCACACTGGAAAGCCTCAAAGATGGCTTTTATGCCCGATTGCTGCTGTTTGAAACCGACCACTTCCCCTCGCGACAACAAAAGGCGGCCGCCAAAGTGCCGCAGGAGGTTCTTGATATTGCCAAGTGGTGGGACGCATTCAATCCGACAGGAAATCTGCATGACCAATTCCCCGAGCCTGTTGAAATTCCAACCCTGCCCGCAGCACGGGATATCTTTGATGATTTGGCCGCTCGGGTAGATGATGAGCTGGCTAAGAAAAATCTCTATTCATCTATCTGGGCACGCGTTGAGGAAAAAGCCTGCCGGTTAGCCCTTATCTATGCCTGCAGCGCCAATCGGGAATGTCCGGTCATTGATGAAGCCGCTACTCAATGGGCCTGTCAATTGTCCGAGCATATCACCCGCAAGATGATCTTTATTGCCGACCAGTGGGTCTCGGATGGATATTTTGATGAAAAGCAGAAAAAAGTGTTGCGCGTTATCAGGGATGCAGGTGGGCGCATTTCGCAATCATATCTCGGGGAAAAAACTCGGTCGCTTCAAAAGAAAGAGAGAGCTGAAATTATTGATAATCTCGAGGAGACTGGGGCCATAAAAAAAGAGCTGGTTAAGAATACCACCAAGACCGTGACCTACTATGTCCTTTTACAATAATCGTAATAATCGTAATAATCGCATAGGTATTTATATAAGAAGGTCCCCCTATATCTACATGAATAAAATATATATACATATATTACGATTATTACGATTATTTCATAAATATATTAAATATAATAACTTACAGAACTCTCTTCTCTACGAATATTCGGAATATTCGGAGCTTTATGGTTCCTTCCGGCGCAATAAAAGAGGTGACTCCGACGGGAACAATCACCTTGTTATACACACGTTATTTTTCGCGGCGCAGAAACTGAAAACCCAAAGAAACAGCGTTTTTCGCATAAAGACGCACTTTTACAGAAAGGATACACGATGCATGAGCAAAAGAACACACGATTGGCAGAAAAGTGCCGCACCGCTTGTGTCGCGGCTAAAAACCGACCGTCGCAACGCACTGATACTGGAGGACCCGTGGAGCCGGGCGATTCACTCAATGGTCAATGGGTGGCGAATCCGACTCAGTCGGCCGCCTGCGAAGGGCAATGCCAAGGAATCGCCACGCCCCACATGGCTGGTATTTGCCCGACGCGGTGTAGGCATTCTGATCAGCAAGAAAAACCATGCCAATCAGAGCGATTGGAAGCTATGGGCGACGCGCCGGATGACAGCCGGGAGCCGCTACATTCCGAAGGCAAAGCGGAGTTGGCAATCGTCTCCCGGCCGAACGGCGAGGTGAACGCAGAAAATGTGATGCATTTACTGGAATACCAGCAATACCGCTGCGCGTTGACGGGTCGGAAGCTGACACCCCAGGTGGCAGCCTTGGACCATATTGTTCCGATTCGCTTCGATGGTAAACACATCATTGCCAATGTTCAGGTGCTGCATAAAGATGTCAATCGCGCCAAAGGGTCGTTAACCAGCGCCGAATTTATCCACCTGTGCGAGGAGGTTGTCAGCTTTCTGAAAACAACGAAAATCCACCCAGGTTCGCCCGTGTGCGGCGATCCGGCGACCATCTGAGCGGTTGACCGGATTGAAACGGCCGCCAACCAGCGCAAACCCTCAGCGGTGTTATGAAATTTAACCGTTTTTTACTACTGGAGATTTTTCCATGAGCAAGAGCAAAGAGTATCAGATTGAGATTCGGGACATTGGCAGCATCCGTCCCTACGAGAAAAACCCACGGCAAAACGACGATGCGGTGGATGCGGTGGCGTCGTCTTTGAAGGAGTTCGGCTTTCGCCAGCCGATTGTCGTGGATGGTGACGGTGTGATCATCTGCGGCCACACGCGTCTGAAGGCCGCCCAGAAGCTGGGGTTGGCCAAGGTGCCCGTTCACGTCGCCAAAGACCTGACGCCCGATCAGGTCAAGGCGCTGCGGATTGCCGACAACAAGACGTCGGACCTATCGGATTGGGATTATGACATTTTGCCGATTGAGTTGGCCGAGCTTCAGGAGGCCGGGTTTGATTTGGGGCTGCTGGCGTTCGATGAGGATGAATTGAGCAAACTCCTGTCCGCCGAGCCGACTGAGGGGCTGACCGACGATGACGCGGTACCGGAGCCGCCGAAGGAGGCGATTACCCAGCCGGGCGACCTGTGGCTCTTGGGCGCGTATTGGGAATGCGACGCATGCGGCAAGCGGTACGACTACGATGAGGGCAAGGCGATGGTCGATGCCGGGAAGGAGTGTGTCTGTGGGTAAATTGCAACTGAAATCAATGCACCGGATTCTCTGCGGCGATAGCACCAAGGCCGAGGATGTCGAGCGGCTGATGGACGGGCAGACGGCGGCGATGTGTTTCACATCGCCGCCCTACAATGCCGGAAACAACAGCTTGGGCGGCAACAAGAGCCGTGTCGATTCGAAATATCTTCACGACGATGACGACCGACCGCAGGATGAATACCGGCAGTTCCTGGAGGCGTTTACCAATCTGGCCCTCAAGACGGCCCGGACGGTGGCGGTCAATCTTCAGTCGCTGGCGGGCAACAAGGTGGCGATTCTGGAGTGGATTTACGTTTTTCGGACGCACTTTGTCGACCGGCTGGTCTGGTACAAGGGCGGCGGTCAACCGGCCATCGCCGCCAATGTGATGAACAGTCGGTTCGAGGATGTGTGGATTCTGTCACCGGAAAAGAATCCTAAACGCTGCATCCCGACCGGGAAGTTCCAATCGACCGTGCCGAATGTGTACGAAGGTCGCGGCAACTCCGGCGAGAACACCGAAAAAGCCGTCCATGCGGCGACGATGCCGATGCATTTTGCGGTTCACGTCCTTCAGTCGTTCGACGGGACGGCGGGAATCGTCTATGAGCCGTTCTGCGGCTCGGGTACGACGGTCATCGCCGCTGAAAAACTCGGTCGGCGGTGTTTTGCGATGGAGCTGGACGGGGTTTATTGTGATGTGGTCATAAAACGATACGAGGACTTTACGGGAATAAAGGCGGTGCGTTATGGGAAAGCTTAGATTGAAATCAGACCATCGGCTGTTGTGCGGTGATTCGACGAATGTCAACGATGTGTCACGGCTGATGAATGGCGACAAAGCCGACTTGGTATTTTCAGATCCCCCCTATAATGTGGCCTACCAGGGCGGCACTGAAGATAAACTGACGATTCAGAATGACGCGATGGACGCCGACGATTATATCGCCTTCATGGACGCCTTCTTCAAACGGTTCCGCGAAAGCGTAAAGGAGTCGGCCTCGCTGTACATATGCCACGCCTCACAATGGCAATTGGAGACGGAGCTGGCGCTGCGCCGGGCGGGATTTGAGATTCGCAACCCCATCATCTGGGCAAAAAACTGCGGCGCGTTCGGATTTGCCCGGTACAAGTTCCAGCACGAGCCGATTTTTTATGCCCATGTCAAGGGCCAGTCGGACAAGTGGTACGGCGATTTGACGCAGACGACCGTCTGGCATGAAAAGAAGCCCGCTGCCAACCGCCTGCACCCGACCATGAAGCCGGTGGAGATCGTCCAGCGTGCCCTGGTCAACAGTTCCAAACGCAACGACATCGTTCTGGATTTGTTTATGGGGTCGGGCACGACCCTGATTGCGGCCCAGACCTTGGGACGACGCTGCTATGGGATGGAGCTTGACCCGGTTTATGCCGATGTCGTGGTGATACGGTGGGAGCAGTTTACGGGCAAGAAGGCTGTGCGGATCACTGACAAAACCCCGGACAATGCCGAGGTCTGTCAGAAGGTGGAGGTGTAACCGTGGTGTTATTTTCCGGAACGGAGTCCAAACTGCCCGCGTCCGACCTTTTCGAAACGGGCGGCAGCGCCCTTCTTTTTGATCTCGGTGCCAATGGCGGCGTGCAGGGTGTTGGCCGGGGTCTTACCGCCTTGGGACGGTTGCCAATACCCCTGTGCCGTCATCGCCTCAATCATCTGCTTGCAGTTGAGCGGCGTTTTGGCCTCGGCCAGGACTTTGGCGGCTGCATCCAGCGCCGAGAGGGGCTTGGCACCGGACGGCGCTGGGTCGGCCGTGGCGGGCGTTTTCGTGGGCTTGGGCTGTTTATCCGCCTTGGGGTTGTGCGGTCCCACGATGCGGTCGGCGGACTTGATGACCACCGTCTTGCTGGTTGCCAGCGTGACCGCCTCAAATCCGCCGGTGGCGATGGGCTTGGTGATGCGTACTGCCGAGGTGTTTTTGCCGACCTTGATGTCATAGACGTTTCCGATTTTGATGTTTTCCAGCTTCATTGTGATTTTCCTTTCAAAAAAAAGTTAGTCCATAAAATGTTGCAGCAAACGGTAATAGTCGTGAACCATCGAGTTGGTGCCGCGGCATCCGTCCAGGCATTCCTGCAAAATCTCGGCCATCGAGAAGACGTCCGTCTCGTCGTCGGCCTGCACCTTGTGCTCCCGGTCGTTGGGCAGCAATTCGGTTCCGGTGTGAAGGATCACGGTGATGGTGTCGCTGTTGTGGTACCGGGACACTGTCGCCTTGGCGTAGGGGTTGCCGGTCTTTCGGTTGGTCTGGCCTTCCAATTTCATTTCATAAATCTTCATGGTCGTCGTCCTTTCGGTTATGCGTTATTCTGTTCATTTAAAATCTGGGCATCCTCTCGAATCTCTTCCAGCGCCTCGCGGAGCGTAGCCACCGACCTGCCGGTCAGATGCGAGACCAATTCGAGCAGCTCGCCTTGCACATGCCGCATCGTTCCGACGTGCCCCCAATTGGGATTATCCTGGGTTTTGGCCAATTCCATCTCCATCAGGTTCATCAGGCTGTCGATGTCGAACCGGGCGTTGTCGTATGCGGTTTTGATTTCGGTTTTGCTTGTCTTTCTCATCGTTTTATCCTTTCGTTTTGCGTTTGTTGCGTCTTTAATTTTCAATGCCATTACTGATCATATGCGGTATCTTTCAAATAAAGCCAAGGCAATAAATGCATTAATTATTGAATATTTGCAGTATTTCCCAATATGTTTGAAAGTGGTCGCCAATAACACTGGACAGGTCTTGGCGGCTATTGGCAAAATCGGCGACTATCGCACCCAACCGCACACGTTTGCACCTGTTGCAAAAGGCGGCAAATCCGGATGGATGATTGGTCTGGGCACTGATCGCCGCACCTGCGCCAACGTGTGCGGTGGATACTTCAGGATTGCGTGTGAACGAAGGGATAAAAACAAAGGGTCCGCTTGGATCACCGACCAAAACCCCGGTCGTCGATGCCGGGGTGGATGGCTGGAGCTGATGATGTTAGGCCGCATCGGCCAGAATTGTTTTGACGGTGATTCGGGCCTTCTTTTGAATCTCATAGACCGCCTGTGTGCTGGTGCCGCGCATCTTGGCAATCTCCGGCACCGTCATCCCGTCCAGCATCAACATCAGGATTTCGCATTGGGAGGGCTGCCCTTGGTGGACAATCTTCATCGCCCAAAGAAATGCGTCTACGGCGGTTATTGTGTCCGGGTCATACGTTTCCATCTCAAATTCGGCGTGAACCGCATCCAGCATTACGTTGTGCTTGCGGGTGGTCTTATTGGTGTAATGGTCGCGGAAGGCCGTCAGCACGATCATTCGAATTTTGTTTTCGCGGTGTTCGGCCGGCGGCTCTTTGCAGGTGGCCATCTTGACGATGGCGTCATGCGCCAAATCGTTCGGGTCAATGTCGCGTCGGCTCTTCAGAAGGATGCGTGCGTGTTTGTAAGCGAGGCCCGTGGTTTCGTGCGTCAGTTCCATTTTTTTGTCCTTTCGGTTTTGCGTTTTCGATTATCAATGTTCAAACCCATGACTGATCATAGGCGGTATGTTTCGCATAAAGCCAAGTTGATTAATCCATTAATTCCGCAGTATTTGCAGTATTTTCGAATACATCCGAGAGTGCTGGCCAATAACACTGGACAAGGAAGGTAAGCAATGGAGAAGCCCCTCAAAATCACGGCGCTGACGCCGGAGGAACTGGTGTTAATATTAAGCCGGGCCAGCCGTCGCACGATATCCGGACAAGATGTACTGGCTATTGCTGAAACGGCCGGCATCGTCTCGGCGGATTGCACCATCAACCTGATTGAATACACCGCGTTTTTGGTCAGGGAGGTTTCTGTTGGCGAAAATTAATCCCACCCATTTGAAACCGGCCGATTTGATTCGGCTCTTGAACTCCGCTGGATTTGGCACGGTATTGACCGATAGCACGCTGCGCCGCCATCGTAATAGCGCCGGATACACCATCGGCGACGCCAAAACGGTGGACTTATTGCGGTATGCGGCGTGGCTGATGCAGATTTATCTGGCACCGCCCAAACCGGAGCGGTCGTATGAACAGATGCGTGAGGCATCGCGGCTGCGGAATGCGGAATTGGCCCGTGCCGGTCAGGACATCGGCGAAATTCCCGAAGTCGTCAATCCGGAACGCAAGGCGCATGCGATGGCCAGCTTTCGGTTTTTCTGTGAGCGTTATTTTCCCGATGTGTTTTATCTGGCGTGGTCGGACGACCATTTGAAGGTCATTGGTAAGATTGAGCAGGCGGTCTTGAAGGGGGGATTGTTTGCCTTGGCAATGCCTCGCGGGTCAGGGAAGACCGTGATGATGCAGATGGCGTGTTTGTGGTCGGCACTGATCGGGGCGACACCGTTTGTCTGTCTGATTGCCGCCTCCGCCGACCGGGCACAGCATCTCTTGGAGACGATTAAAGTCTGGCTGGAGACCAATGAGCTGCTGGGTGAGGATTTTCCGGAGGTGACGTTCCCGATACGTGCCCTGGAGCGGATTACCAATCGCCAGCGAGGGCAAAAGTACCGGGGGACTGCGACACGGGTTGAATGGCTTACCGACAAGGTTGTCCTGCCGACGATTGCAGGCAGTGTCGCCTCCGGCGTGGTGATTTCCTGTTCGGGAATGAAGGGGTCGGACATCCGCGGCCAAAACCACGCCCGTGCCGATGGCAAGGTGGTAAGGCCGCAATTGGCGATGGTCGATGACCCCCAGACGACCGAATCGGCGTGGAGTCCGTCGCAGTCGCAGCGTCGCGAGGCGATTTTGGCCGGGGATGTGCTCGGTATGGCCGGGCCGGGCAAGAAGATTTCCGGCCTGATGGCCTGCACCGTCATTCGGCCGGGGGATATGGCCGATAATATCCTCGACCGGGAAAAGCACCCAGAATGGCAAGGCGAGAGGACCAAGATGGTCTATGCCTTCCCCACCAACGAGAAGCTCTGGCAGCAATACGCCGAAATCCGTGCTGATTCGCTTCGGAACGACGGGGACGGGTCGGAGGCGACGGAGTTTTATCGTCAAAACCGCCATGCGATGGACGCCGGTTCCATTGTTGCCTGGCCCCAGCGCCATAATCCGGATGAACTGTCGGCGATTCAGCATGCGATGAATCTCAAGCTCCGGGACGAAGATGCGTTCTTTGCCGAGTACCAAAATGAACCTGTCGCCGAAAAAGAAGGCGAGGGAATGCTGACGGCTGATGAGATGGTCCAAAAGCTCAATGGTCACCCGCGTGGGCTTGTACCCCTGGGCTGTTCGGCCTTGACGTTATTTATCGATGTCCAGCAAAAGGCGCTCTTCTGGATGCTGTGCGCCTGGGAGCCGGATTTTACCGGGTATGTGATAGACTATGGCACCTGGCCCGACCAGAAACGGACGTTTTTCACGCTGCGGGACATTCGCCGCACGCTGGCGCAGCAAAAACCCGAAGCCGGACTGGAAGGTGCGATTTACAACGGTCTTGAAAAAGTCTGCGAAGAGCGGTTGGGACGCGTATATCGGCGTGAGGATAATCTGGAGATACGGATTGAACGGTGTCTCATTGATGCCAACTGGGGGCAAAGTACCGACGTGATTTACCAATTCTGTCGGCAGTCGCGGTTTTCCGGGATTGTTTTGCCCTCGCATGGTAAGTATGTCGGCGCATCCAGTATCCCATTTTCCGACTATAAACGCAAAAAAGGCGACCGGGTCGGGGTACACTGGCGGATTCCGGGGATTATCGGAAAACGTGCAGTGCGACACGTTCTCATCGATACGAACTATTGGAAGAGCTTTGTCCAGGCACGCTTGGCGGTGGCGATGGGTGATCCGGGGGCGCTGTCGCTGTTTGGGCGAGATGAGGTCACTCATCGCCTCTTGGCCGAACATCTGACGGCCGAGTACTGCGTCCGTACCGAGGCCCGCGGGCGCGTGGTCGATGAATGGAAGCTCAAGGCCCTGCGTCCGGACAACCATTGGCTGGACGGCCTGGTCGGCTGTGCGGTCGCCGCCTCGATGCAAGGGGTAAAAATCTTCGGCACCGGACACTGCGAGAATAACACACAAAAACGAATTAAACTGTCTAAAATCCAATCCGATAGAATGAAGTTTTAAGCATTCACCGTTTCCACACAAACAATACTGCTTCACAAAGATAACGACTCATAGACGAATCTCTTTATTTTTGCGCGACAAAATTGCTTCAGCTGCAGATATAGAGGGTGAAGGGAAAACACTTTTATGTCAGAGACACCTATTGAACATTCAATTCAAGATAACGCCGCTGGCCCCCGCAAGGCCAGCGGCGACGCCGGTTCGGTTGAGCAGCACGCGCTGACCGATCAGATTGCGGCCGACAAGCATCTGGCCTCAAAACAGGCGATGCGCACCAAGGGCCTGGGTGTTAAGCTCGTTAAGCTCTCTCCTTCCGGTACGGTATAGACGCCTCTATGAAATGGTTTAAACGTAAAAAACAGGTTCCCCGCCCCACCGCACTGCCGGTGACGCTGCGTGCTCGCTATGACGCCGCCCAGACGACCCGCGAGAACATCCGGCATTGGGCGATGGCCGATGCACTCTCCGCCGATGCGGCCGCCAGCAGCGAGGTCCGTAAAAAGATTCGGGAGCGGGCGCGGTATGAGGTGGCCAACAACTCCTACGCCAAGGGGATTACCCTGACGCTGGCCGACTACTGTGTGGGCACCGGCCCGCGGCTTCAGGTCTTGACCGAGGACAATGCGTTTAACAATGCGATTGAAGAGGCGTTTTTACAGTGGTCGCATCAGATTGGACTTCCTGCAAAGCTGCGGACGATGCGGATGGCCAAATCGACTGACGGCGAGGCATTCGCGCTGTTGATCGGCAATCCGCGCTTAAGCGGACCGGTCAAGCTGGATGTGGCCCTGGTCGAGGCCGACCGGGTGACCACACCCTGGACGGGGTCGCCGATGGCGCAGACGGACGTCGACGGCATCCGCCTGGATCGGCACGGCAACCCGGTCGAATATACGATTCTCAATCACCACCCCGGCGATGTCGGCAACACCAGCGGCGACTTTCGGCATGTCAGTGCCGAGTCGGTTGTCCACTGGTTCCGGGCCGACCGGCCCGGCCAGCATCGGGGGATTTCGGAGATTACGCCCGCCCTGCCGCTGTTTGCCCAACTACGTCGGTATACATTGGCCGTCTTGGGCGCGGCCGAGACAGCGGCGGATTTTGCGGCGGTCTTGTTTACCGATGCCCCGGCCAACGGGGAAGCGGCCGCCGTCGAGCCGATGGATGTGGTTGAGCTGGAAAAACGCATGGCCACCGTCCTTCCGGACGGCTGGAAGCTCGGCCAGATCAAGGCCGAACAACCGGCGACCGCCTATGCAGAGTTTAAGCGGGAACTGCTCAACGAAATCGCCCGGTGCCTGAACATCCCTTTGAACATCGCGCTGTGTAATTCGGCAGGATACAACTATGCCAGCGGGCGTCTTGACCACCAAACGTTCTTTCGCGCTATTCGTGTGGAGCAGGCGGATATGGCGGCGGCAGTCCTGGATAAGATTCTGGCCGCCTGGGTTCACGAGGCGATGCTGACGACGGAGTTTTCGCTGCTTCGGTCGCTGAAGCACCTGCCGCACCAGTGGTTCTTTGACGGCAACGAACATGTGGACCCGGCCAAAGAGGCCAACGCCCAGAAGATTCGGCTTGAATCCAACACAACGACCCTGGCGACGGAGTTTGCCCGCCAGGGTAAAGACTGGGAATCGGAGCTGCACCAGCGGGCCAAGGAAAAACAGCTCATGACCGATCTGGGGCTGTTAGGACAAGAGACGGCAACATCTGTTTTAATCGAGGATGAGGATGAAGAATAGCTCACAGCTTCCCGCTTCCAGCGGCCAGCAGCAAACACACTTTCGGTTTGAATGTCCGATCAGCATTGAGGCGGCCGGTGACGAAAAGGCTGTACCGCATTTTTCGATGGTCGCCTATACCGGCGGGATGATGAAGATCGCCGGGTTTATGCACCCGGTGGTCGTTGACCTGGAGGGCATCTCCATTGACCGCCAGAACATCCCCATTCGCCTGGACCACAACCCCAAGCAAGGCGTTGGACACACCGACCGGGTGGTGATTGAGAACGGGCAGATTCTGGCCGATGGCCTGATCTCCCGCGACACCAGCTGGGCGCGGGATGTGGCCAAAAGCGGCTCTCGCGGTTTTCCCTGGCAGGCCAGTATCGGGGCTGACATCTTAGCCGCTGAGTTTATTCCCAATGGCTCGACGGTCACCGTCAACGGCCGGTCGTTCGATGGGCCGCTGTATGTGATTCGGCAGTCAATCCTCAAAGAAATCAGCTTTGTCGATAATGGCGCAGACACCCAGACGACGGCGACCGTCGCCGCGCATCAGGCAGCGCCTGACCAACAACCTGTAACCTCTTTTTCTGAAAAGGAACCCCAAATGGATGAAGCAGCAGAAAAAACCACACCCGAAACACCGGCAGGCCAACCGCAGACCCCTCAAAAAATCGAGGCAGCTGCTGGCGTGGATGACCCGGTTCTTCAGATGCGTCAGCGGGTGGCTGACGAGACCCGACGCATTCAGGCGATTCGAACGGTCTGTGATGGCAAGCACACCGACATTGAGGCCAAGGCCATTGTCGAAGGCTGGGACGTCACCCGCTGCGAACTGGAAGTGCTGCGGGCCTCACGTCCGGCGGCCCCGGCGGCGCACGTTCGTCATCAGTCCGGCGATCCGAAGGTCTTTGAGGCCGTCGCCCTGATGGCCGCCGGCGTATCCGACACCCGGATGCAGGCGGCCTATGACGCGGCGACCCTCGAGGCAGCCGACCGCCTGCGGGGCATCGGTATCCAGGAGTATTGCGAACGCATTTCGGGCGCGACGCATTTTCCGCGGTTTCGGCGGGATGCCTCCGGCTGGCTTCAGGCGGCCTTCAGCACGGCCAGCTTGCCGGGAATCCTCTCCAATGTCGCCAACAAGATGCTCCTGGAAGGCTACAATTATATCGAGGATGCCTGGCGCAGGGTCTGCAAGATCGCCAGCGTCAACGATTTCAAGGAGCATACCCGCTACCGGATGACCGGCAGCTTTACCTTCGAGAAGGTCGGTGCCGATGGCGAGCTTAAGCACGGTAAGCTCGACGAGATGAAGTTTGGCCAGAAGGCCGACACCCACGGCATTATGTTTGCCCTGACCCGTCAGATGATTATCAACGACGACCTGGGTGCGTTTGCCGACATCCCCCGCTCGATTGGGATGGGGGCGGCCGAGGCCATCGCCGATGCGGTGTGGGGGCTCCTTCTGTCCAATCCGAACGATTTCTTCTCGCTGGCGCACAAGAACTACAAAGACGGGGCCGACACCATCCTGAGCGTTGATGGTCTGACGCTGGCGGAAATCCTGTTCAGCGAGCAGACCAAGCCCAACGGGCGTCCGTTGGGGATTACGCCCTCACTGCTGCTGGTGCCGACGGCCCTGAAGGTCGCCGCGCAACTCCTGATGACCTCGGTGCTCCTGAACGAGACGACCACGGCCAACAAGGGCAAACCGGCCAACAATCCGCACGTCGGCAAATTCGAGGTCGTCTCCAGTGCGTACCTGTCCAACCCATCGTTTGCCGGGGCCAGCTCCAAGGCGTGGTATTTGCTGGCCGACCCCAACCGGATACCGGCGATTGAGGTAGCGTTCCTCAATGGTGTCGACCGTCCCACCGTCGAAAAGACCGATGCGGACTTTAACACGCTGGGCATTCAGTTCCGCGGGTACATCGATTTCGGTGTGCGTGAGCAGGATTGGCGGGCCTGCGCGAAGATGAAAGGCGAAGTGTAACAAAGAATTTTGAATTCATAATTATGAATTTTGAATTGACAACAACTTGAACATGAAAGGTGTCTCTTATGGCAACAGCACGATTTATTCATGACGGCGATGCGGTGGATTTTACGCCCGGCTCGGCCGTTAACGCAGGCGATGTGGTGGTTCAGGGCGATCTGATCGGGATTGCCAAGCTGGACATGGTCGCCGGTCAACTGGGGGCGCTGGCGGTAACGGGCGTCTTTGACATCACCAAAGCCACCGGCACGGGCACCGACATCACCGCCGGGGCCAAGCTGTGGTGGAACGCCACCAACAGTCGCGTTGAAAAGACCGATGGCAGCGGTGCCCACAAGTATCTGGGCAAGGCGGTGCGTGCGGCGCTGACAACCGATGCGACGGTGCGCATCCGACTGGAACAATGACCAACCTCTTAAACAATGGCCTTAACTGGCTGGAGCAGAAGCTCCTGGGCTTCTGCTCCAGTCCGGTCCAGTATCGGCGGGATAACCAAACTGTAACCGTTAACGCCGTCTTCGGCAAAACCGACTATGAGGTGGACAATGAGTCTGGTCTGCGTGTTGGCAGTTTTGTGTGGGATTTTCTGATCGATGCTGAGGCATTGGCCATGACGCCGGAAGTCGGTGACATTGTGGTGGTTAATGAAAAGCCGTTTGAAGTGATGGCTCTCTCCGGCCAGGGCTGCTGGCGCTGGACGGGACCGAACCAAAAAACCTATCGCATCCACACCAGGCAAGTATAAATCCGAAATTCGAAGCGCGAAATCCGAAACAAATTCAAAATCCAAATGACCCAATATCAAAACAGGGACTCCTGGTCGTTTTGAACATTTGGAATTCTGTCATTGGATATTGTTTCGTATTTCGATATTCGTGCTTCGTATTTACTTCTAAAGGAAGTGACAATGACCTGTAAAGAACAATACGAAAATGTCTGCAAGGACGAGTTTGCCGGACTGCACGACAAGCTCGACAAGATGGACGAGGCGATTCGCGGCAACGGCAAGCCGGGCATTCAGGTCAGGCTGGACCGGCTCGAACAGGACAAGCTGTCCCGCAGCAAGGTGGTCTGGTTCCTGTTGGGGATTGCCGGGGCGCTGCTGACGCGATGGGTGATGCGATAAGATGAGACTTGCCCTGAACATGGCCGACGCGATTGTCGCCGACCTGAAGACCGGCACCTTTTCAGAACCTTTGACGGTCCATCGCCGCGTCCTGCCCGAATATGAACTGGCGGAACTGAAGACCCTGACGATCACCGTGGTGCCCAAGTCGGTTGTGATTGCCAATGTGACCCGCCAAGCCACCAGTTTTGAAGTGGCCATTGACTTCGGCATCCAGCAGAAGATCGGTAAAGACACGGATGACGAGGTGCTGCGGTTATCTGGAGTGGTTTCTGAAATCGTCACCTTTCTGAATCGACGTTCGTTACCGACGCTCAAGGCACAGTTTAAAACAATCGCCAACGAGCCGGTCTATGCCCCGGAGATGCTCAGTGAAAAACGCCTGTTTTTATCCGTCCTTACCGTGACCTATACCGTGATGGAATCCTAAATGGAGTTGCTGAAAACAAAATCCGAGCTGGAGGTCGAAAAGACCGACACAGAGTCCAAGCTCGCCGTCTTGCGGACCAAAGACGGTGCCGAGGTGTTTTTGTCCGACACCCGAAAAGCCCTGCAAGCCTGCATCAAGTCCGCCCCGAAACAGCCGGTCAGACCCGGTCACATCTCGATGACCGAACTGCTTGAGCTTCAATTGGAGCGGATCGAGCAATTCCCCGCACTGGTTATCCGGGAGGAACTGTCAAAACTCAAACGGAATGCCCTGGACTGTACGGCCCAAATCAAGGCGATGGATAAGGCTGAGAAAGAGCCTGTCATACCGGTTGACCCCATCGAAAAGGAGCGGGCGTAATGGCGATTCCCACAAAAATTCACATCCAGGGCCTTCTCCCGTCTTTATTAAACGGTTATTTTGAGAAAAACTACGGGGAATACTATCACGTCGAAAACTGGAATGTCTGGATTGACTATTGGGAACAGAGGGGCTGGGCGCTGTGGTATTGGGACGGCAACAGTGCCGTGTCGATGTTTGTCAATACCGGCGGCGATGAGGACAATTTCCCTCTGTCGGGCTGGGAGGCCGATAACGGCAGCTTTGACAATGGCGGCATGATTATCACGGATTACAGTGATATTGCCCCCTACAAACCTGCCCGGATTCAGGTCCAGGGCTTTGATGGCACCGGGGATGGGGTGTATTACAGCACATGGTCGGGCTATGTCCGATTGGGCGGCGGAGTCTCTATCCTGTATAAAAACGATGCGTGGGTCTTTGAGGACACGAACGAACAAACCCTCGCGGCCTGTCAGGGCAATCCGTGGGTGTTTCCGCTGTCCGGCTGGAGCCCTGCTGTTGTTATTACCGAATCGATTGGTAAGGTGACCATCAGCACGGTCTATGAGCTGCAGGGGATTCAGCTGGCCGGTTTTATGGATTTGGAATATGTGCAAACCCAGACTATCGACGCATCGCCGACCAATCCCGGCAGCGGAAACTATGATTCAAGCGTCTGGACATCCGCGGGGTTTACCCCCATCGGCACCTCCTCAAAACAGTTTGTCGGGCGGTATGATGGTCAGGGGTTTCAGATTACCGGGCTCTACATCAATCGCAACACGCTGACCGGCTGCGGCCTGTTCGGCTGGCTGTCGGCCTACGGATATAACCATCTGCCGCGTCAGATTAAAAACACCCACCTCCGCAATGCGTATGTGCGCGGCAATTCGGCAACGGGGGTCTTGGTCGGCCATGTCACCGCGGGCGGGCGTATCGAAGACTGCTCGGCAACGGGCACGGTCATTGGCACCAACTATACCGCAGGCGGGCTGATTGGCCAATGCGTGGTCGGACATGCACGGCGCAGCTGGGCGGATGTGTCCGTGTCGATGACGGGCACCAACCGGCACTCGGCGGGCGGGTTTACCTGCGGGATCAGCTATAACTCTACCGTGAAGGATTGTTATGCCCGCGGCACGGTACAGGGCGGCAACAATGACAGTATCGGCGGTTTTGCCGGGGGGATTGGCGATGAGGCGCGTGTCGAGCGGTGTTATTCGACAGGGCTGGCCACGGGCCGAAACAATGTCGGCCAGTTCAGCGGCTATACCAACAGCGAGACGGCCATCGTCAAGAATTGCTACTGGGTCAGCGATGATGCAGCAAGTACGAGCGTACACGGACAGCGGCTGTCGGTTGCAGAAGCGAAGGACAAAACCAGCTATCCCGGCTGGAACTTCCAAGCCCTGTGGAATATTGACCCGGCGAATGTGATTAACAATGGCTATCCATATTTAGACCCCAGACAAGCGCCCCCGTCCGAGCTGCCCGGTCTGTACCGGTCGCTGTACCGAAAACGATAAGCACAGGAGACTGTCATGTCAAAACGCTATGAAAACAGAATGTTGGTCATCCCCTATGGCGGCGAGGACGCGTTAACCGTCGTGTTTCGTGAGGATAAGACCGGCAACGTCCTGCATGCCACCAGCGGCGAGTGTGCGGCGAGCGTAACATTTGCCCAGGGCCGTATCGCCGCCACACGACATCCGGAAAGCGGCGACTGGCGGGTGATGATCCCGGCGACCGATGTCAAGACGCTGTACGGCACGCTGTATTACGCACCGGTTGTCGATGTGGACAAAAATACCGCACCGGATGCACCCAATGCCGTCGCGTTCCTGTTTGACATGAAAACCGGCGCATCATTCAGCGATATGCTGCCGACGCTCAACGGGCGGGTGCTGGTCGAATGAGCGGAATAAAGATTACACGTCTGTTCTTTGACAGCCCCACGGTGCTCGGTGCTGTGGACAAGGCCACACGAAAGGTATTCTCGCGGTTCGGGGCGTTCGTGCGGCGCTCGGCCAGGGGCAGTATCCGAAAGCGTAAAGCATCGTCTGCGCCGGGCCAGCCGCCTTCCAGCCATACCGGGCTTTTGAAGCGGTTTATCTTCTTTAGCTATGAGCCCAGCCGAAAGAGCGTGGTCATCGGCCCGATGCGGCTGACGGAGAACAACCGCGGCGATGCGCCCAGTGCCCTCGAATACGGCGGCACGGTGATGCTGGACCGAGGCAAGGATAACACCAAAGTGACCGTCCGGCCCCGCCCGTACATGGGGCCGGCGTTTGAAAAAGAAAAAGCAACACTCCCCGCACTGTGGCGGGATTCTGTGAAATAAACCCTACTGAAGGCTGGCCGCTGGCGGCTGGAAGCCCAAACGACTGAAAGGAGTTTTAAATTATGGACTTTTTGTTAGGGATGAACGCGGCGTTGTACTTTGGCGCAGCCATCACCGGCGATGGGCCGACGCTGCCGTCAACGCTGACGCTGGTCGGTAACGTCAAGGATGTGACCTTGAACATGGAGGCGGGCGAGGCTGACATCACCACCCGCGGCAACAAGGGCTGGCGGGCGACGGCCCCGACCCTGCGTGAGGCGACGCTGGAGTTTGAGATGCAGTGGAAGCCCGGCGATGCGGCCTTTACCGCCATCAAGAACGCCTATCTATCCAACGGCACCGTCGCGCTGGCGGCCTTGACTGAAAAACACGATGTCGAAGGCAGCCTGGCCGAAGGGCCGGTGGGCAACTGGTCGATTACCAACTTCTCGCGGAATGAGCCGCTGGAAGAGGCCATCACCGTCAGCGTCACCGCCAAGCTGGCCAGATTCGACTCGTGGTACGAACCGGCCGGTGGGCAGGAAGGCGGTGGCGAATGAAGACATTTAACGACGCAGCGGGCCGGACGTGGACGATTACCCTGACGCTCGGCACGGCGATGCACGTCAAAACCAAGCTGGAGATTGACCTCTTGCAGCCGGAAGCGGGTGAGCCGCCCTTGCTCACACGGCTGGGAACAGATGAAATGCTGCTCGGTGAGGTGTTGTGTGCCTTGCTCGAATCGCAATTTGAAGCCCACAAGGTCACGGATGCCGATGTCCGAAACGCCTTTGACGGCAAAACACTGTTAGCGGCGCAGAAGGCGTTCTATGAGGAACTGACGGATTTTTTCCAGAGCCGCGGCCGGATGGATCGGGCCAAGGCGGTCGCGGCGCAGGCACGGCTCATCGAGAAGGCCACCGCCGCCGTCGAAACAAAAATCGACACGATGGATTTGGACCGTCTGGTCGATGGGGCCTTGTCTGGCAACTGGCCGGAGCCATCGGCATCGACCCCCGAGACCTGACACTGCGTCAGCTGTTCTGGATGGCCGAGGGCAAATCCAAAGACGCTTGGCAGCACACGTCAGCCCTTTTAGCCCTGATCGCCAACGTCAACCGTGACCCCAAGAGAACCAAACCCTTCAAACCCTCAGACTTTAATCCAATGCAGAACAACACATCACGGCCGGATGCCGTGGTGGTGGATAAGGAAAATGTATCGTTACTGAAAGCACTATTTACAGGAGACCGCAGATGAAAAATGACGTTGTACACACCGTACTGAACTTTGTGGACCACAATCGCTACGCCGTCGCCTCGGTATTGGTCTTCATCCTCGCGATGGGACTGGTGTTGAACCTGACCGGGTGCCAGGCGACAACGGCGGGATTGATTACCACCGCCGACGGTCAAACGCCCAAGGTCAGCAGCGCAGAGTTCCAGCGGCAGGCTTTAATCGGCGAGAAGGACTTTGCCGTCCAACGGATTGAGCTGGATGCGCAGATCGCCGCGTTCAATGAGGAAATCCGTGCCTTTAACGAGCGTGTGGCGGCCGGGCTGGACGATTTGCAGCGGCAGGATGAGTTCAAACAGCAGCTTCTGGAGACCGTCGGCCTAATTGCCGTTAGTGCCACCGAGGGAACGCTCAATCCTGCGGCGCTGGTCCCGATAGGGATTGGCCTCTTGGGCGGCGCATTGGGCCTGGGTACCTCGGCGGACAATCGGCGTAAGGACAAGGTCATTACCGATTTGAAGGCTGCCGCATAAACACCATGATCGCCGTTGATGCCATCCCTGTTGCCGATGCCAAGGCCCTGTGCCGACAGTATCACTACAGCAATATCTTCCCTCCGCACTGCTGCCTGGCCCTGGGCTTTGTTGATGCCCAGGGCTTAGGCGGTGCGGCTATCTGGGGCTGGGGGGTACGCCCTCGGCACACCATCCAGCGGCTGTTTCCATCGCTGGATACACCGGACTATTGGGAATTGTGTCGGCTGTGCTGTCGTGAGGAATTGCCGCGGAACACCGAAAGTCAGTTATTGTCCGGATGTGTGGAATGGTTCCGCAAAAATCAGCCGGATAAACAGGTCTTGTTTACCTGGGCCGACGGCATCCGCGGTAAACCCGGCTACATCTATCAGGCGGCCAATTGGCACTATGGCGGATATATCAATACGGAAATCTACCTGACCGCCGACGGTGAGCCGGTGCATCCGCGATTGTTAAACTCACGCTTTGGTAGCCGAAGCAAAAGCGTCTGGCAAGGGCTGAACCTGCGGCGCGTGCGCGGACGGCAGTTTCGGTACTGCACGTTCCTGTGCGGACACAGACGCCGCAAAGAATTGTTGCGGGAAAGTCCCATCCAGTGGACCAGTTGCTATCCCAAACATCACGATTTGATCTGGAAAATAGATGCGGGCGAGGGGTCAAGAGAGACCCGCAATCCCCCCAGGATTGAGAGGTCGGGGCAGTTCCGGCAGTCCGCTTTTGATAGTTTAAAGGACAAAGTCAAAAGTCCAAAAATGAACAATCAACCTCTGCTGTTTGAGTCAATCGCGTGAAGCTGGATTCTATAATCTGCGGTGATTGTACGCAGGTCATAAAGACCCTGCCCGATGCATGCGTGGACTGCTGTGTCACCAGCCCGCCATACAATATCGGTCTGGACTATGGCCACACAGACGACTGCAAGAGTCGGGCCGAGTATCTGGCGTTTACGCGAGATTATCTGGCCGAATGCTATCGGGTCTTAAAAGACGATGGGCGGTTTTGTCTGAATGTCGGCTATACTGTCTCGACCGTTAAAACGGCGGGTCTTGATTATATTGAACTGCTGAATCTGATAAAATCCATCGGCTATACGATTCGGGAGACCATCATCTGGGTCAAATCCAAACGCTCCGGCGATCCGCAGAGCTTTTGCGGCTCCAACACTGCCTGGGGCAGCTGGATGTCAGCGGCCAATCCCATCTGTCGGGCGAGGATGGAGTTTATCTTTGTGCTGAATAAACACAGCGTCAAAAAAAACAACCGCGGCACATCCACGATGACCCGACAGGAGTTTATGGACTTTGCTTCGACGGTGTGGTACTTCCCGGCCGAGCGAAGCCGTCTCCACAAAGCCCCATTCCCGGTCGAACTGCCGTATCGCTGCATTCAATTTTATACCTACCACGGCGATGTGGTCCTGGACCCGTTCATCGGCTCGGGCACCACGGCGGTGGCGTGTGTCCGCACCGGTCGGCGGTATATCGGGATTGAGCAAAATCCCGACTATATCCGGATGGCCGAGGCGCGGATTCAACAGGAAAGACAACAATTACAGGCCGGGAGGGGTATCTAATGGGCAATGCGAATGCGATTCGAGCGGGTCGGGCGTTTGTCGAGTTATTCGCCGACGATACGAAGTTGGTGCGGGGCCTCCGTGCCGCCGAAAAGAAGCTCAAGGCGTTTGGTGCTGCCATCAGCCGGATGGGACGACAGATGGTCGGATTGGGTGCAGCCATCCTGACGCCGCTGGTCGCCGCCTCCAAGGCGTTTGCGGCAATGGGTGATTCGGTCGGCAAAATGGCCAAACGCACGGGGTTCTCGACCGAAGCGCTGTCGGAACTATCGTTTGCGGCCCAGCAGTCGGGCACGACCATCGAGACGCTCGAAAGCGGCGTCCGAAAGATGCAGCGGACGATTACCGATGCCGGGCAGGGGTCAAAAACCGCCGCTGATGCGCTGGGGATGCTGGGACTGTCGTATCAGCAGTTATCGCGTCTATCGCCCGAAGCGCAATTTAAACTCATCGCCGACCGGCTCAGCCAAATCAAAAACCCCACCTTGCGCGCTGCGGCAGCGATGCAGGTCTTCGGCAAATCCGGAACGGCACTGCTTCCCATGCTCGAACACGGCGCTGCCGGGATTGAGGCGCTTCAGCAGGAGGCACGAGCGTTGGGTCTGACCATCAGCGGCCAGGACGCCGCGGCCGCAGAGGAATTTACCGACGCACTGGGGCGGTTGTGGAAGGTGGTCAAGATGACGACGTTTCAGGTGGGCGCGGCCTTGGCACCGGCGCTGCAGGCGTTGTCCGGATGGGTGACCAAGGTGATTGTCACCTTCAATGACTGGCTTAAGCAGAACCGGCAGGTGGTCGTCACCGTCGCCAGGATCGCCGCAGCGGTGGTGGCCGGTGGGATTGCATTGATGCTGTTTGGCGGGACAATCAGTGCGTTGGGCCTGGCCTTGGGTAAGCTGGCCGGAGTCATCACAACCGTCGGCGCGGTGTTCAAGGCACTCGGCGTTGCGATTGCCTTCCTGTCTCAGCCGGTGGTGCTGGTTATTGCGGCAGTGGCGGCGCTGGGGACATATCTCATTTATGCCTCCGGGGCCGGTGCCAAGGCGCTGGAATGGCTCGGCTCGCGGTTCAGCATCCTTAAAAATGATGCCATCGACGCCTATCAGGGGATTGCCGATGCACTGGCGGCCGGGGATATTGCCCTGGCGGCACGAATTCTGTGGCTGACGCTGAAGATGGAATGGGAACGGGGAACAAATTTCCTGGAGAAGATTTGGCTCAACTTCCGCAATGTCTTTGTCCGCCTGGCTTATGACGCCTTCGATGGGGCATTGGCGGCCGCGGTCTCGGTCTGGCACGCCCTGGAGGTTGGGTGGATTGAGACGACGGCATTTTTGCAGAAGGTCTGGAACGGCTTTAGCTCCTTCTTTGTCCGGACGTGGGAAAAGATGAAGGCGGTCGCCACCAAGGCAGCGCTGTGGATTATGAAACTGTTCGATGACTCCATCAATCTGGAAGCGGCGTACAGCATTGTCGATGACGAAAAGAACAAGGCCCTCGATAAAATCAACCAGGACCAGAAGGCCCAACAGCAGGAGATTGACCGCAGGCGTCAGTCTCGGCGTGAGGATGCGGCGACGATGCGGGATGCGATGATGGATGAGATCGGCAAACAAAACGCCGAGCGTCACCGCAAGCTGGACAAGGCTTACTCCGACAAGATGCAGGAGAACGCCGACGACCTTGAAGCGGCCCGCAAGGCGTGGCGGGAGTCCCTGAATGAGGCACGGCAAAAACGCATGGATAAAGACACGCCGGGCCGGATGCGCAGGCCGGATGACATCAAGGCCCCCAACCTGTCCGGCCTGGGCAGTCTGTTCGATACCGCAGCTGCCAAGCTGACCGCCGCCGGGGGATTCAGCGGATTTAGCCGTTTCGGGGCCGAAGGCGGCTCGGCCGCCGACCGCACGGCCAATGCGACCGAGCAGATTGCCAAGACCACACGTGAGATGCTGAACCTCCAGCGTGACCAAGAGGAGATGGCCGTATGAGTGTTACCGTAACCCAAGACATCGAATCCCGCTATGTGCCCGGCAAAGAGGCCGAGTTCCACTATACGATTCGCGCAGCAGCCAACGAGGCGGCTGCGCGAGATGCCCTGACCGCGGCGGTTCCGGCCGCCTATGAAGGGCTGATCCGCCAGCGGCGCGAGATTAATGCCCAGTATGTCGACTCAACCCGTCCGGCATCCAACATCTGGAAGGCGACGGTCTTTTACGGGCTGGTTACCTCTGACGATTTTACCACCTCGTTTGACACCACCGGCGGCAGCCAGCACATCACGCAATCGCCGCTGACGGTTGGCCGGTACCCCGCCGGCGCGCCGAACACCCAGGGCGCTATCGGCTACGACGGCCAGCGGGTCAACGGCGTCGATATTGTCGTGCCGACATACGCCTTCAGCGAGACGCATATCAAGACCCAGGCCCAGGTCTCCAACAGCTATCGGCACCTGCTGGCCCTGATGACCGGCGGCGTCAACCATGCGCCCTTTCGGGGGTTTGCCGACGGCGAGGTGCAGTTCAGGGGCGTCAGCGGACAACTGGTCACCCTCGAAGGCCAGCAGAAGTGGCAGTTGACCTTCCAGTTTGCCGCCAGCCCCAACCGCATCGACATCCCCGTCGGCGGCATCACCGTTCCCCTCAAGTACGGCTGGGACTATCTATGGGTGATGTACGGCGACAGCATCAATGAAGGCCGCCTTATCCAGCAGCCGGTGGCGGCCTACCTTGAGCGGTTGTACCCGTTTGTCAATTTTGCAGATTTAGCCATCGGGACCAGCTAATGGCCAAACGCGTGAACATCTCGCCTGCGACCTGGCGTAAGATCGAGACCTTTATCAAGGATCAGTCGCCGGACAAGACCCACCTCTTGGGCAAACTATCCCAAAACCCGAATACCGTTCTTGTGCGGGCCACTGAGGGATGGTTTCCAGGCGACATTCCGCAATTCGGGATCATTGACCCCGGAACCAGCGCTATGGTCGCGATGGATGGAGGCGGCATGCCAGTCCCCAGTGCGGGGTTTGCAGAGTCGGTCGTCTTGTCCGCCTGGCGGCCGGGCAACTGGAACGGCAGCAATGCCCCCTTGGGCGGATTCCTGATCGCCTGCGAACCCATCAAGGTCGGCACTATCGGTCGGGCGTGGTATGCGGGCTACTGTCCGGTACGAATCCAGGTCCATCGCGAAAGTCACGAGTTTGCCGATGCCGACATCGCCAACCAGGAAATCGAGTTCCTCATCAGCCGGACCACCGGCCCGTGCAAGATCATCTGGAAGGAATACGGCACAGGTCTGAAGTGGGCCATCGTCTATCACAGCGGTCTTGTCGCTGCAGCTGCGGCACCGCAACTGGCGTGGGTCAAATTGACCAACGTCAGCCTGCACCCGATGCAGGGTCTCATCCAGGCCTTTAATCCTGCCACCGGAACGTTCAGTAACGACTGGAGGTTCTCGAACGACCCTGTGGATGTTTATCGGTATCCGACGCACACCAATAATAATCTGTATGAAACGAATAATATCATCGCCGCCGTCCGGATGGCCGAGAACAAATACATCTCCCTGCACACGCTGCCGATTCAATTGGCCGTCAGTACATACAGCGGTTTATAGAGGGCGCTATGGCGTATGACTATACCATCAACGGGCACATCGCCAAGATTTGGCTTCAGCATCCGGTCCAGTTCCTCCCGCTTCGTGTGCGCTTTAAGACCACCGAGGCCGAGTGGCCGACCCAGTGCGGAGACGGGGGTCACCGGCAGTGGGACGGGACGTTTTGCTTAAGTGATTCCCACAAAGGCCAAATCCAAGTCACTATGAACAATGAGATCGGGTTTTTGGAAAAAGAGACGCTTTTCGGGAAACTGGACACCTCCGACGGTCACTTCAAGATCAAGGTTCCCATCGGCGGTCTGCCGCTGGAGCCGTGTGCTGTGACGCTTTCTGACTTCCTGACCGGCCGAAAATACGGGGTACGGTTTACCTGCGACCCCCAGAAACTGGGCTATGGCAATCCGGTTCTGGATTCCTGTGGTGTGGCGTTTTTTGACGGCGCTACCCAGTCTTTCGTCTGGGCCGGGATTGACGATGCTGGCTCGTTTAAGGACGGTGGCCAATACGGCAGCCAGTTGTGGGGGATGGAGTTTGGCGGGCGCGGCGGGCCGCAGTCTCAATACGACCCGAAAATGCTTTATACCACTAAAAGCGTCCTGTCAGGCGGCGACACTCCTGTCTGGACACACCATACCGAGACTTGGACACCCTCGGACATTTCCCTTAACCACAACGTCGAATCCGAAACCGGCACCAAGATCGTTGTCGGCTGGCAAAGCGCCGGGGGCGATCCGCCCGTCCCCGATTATTCCAAGCCGATTGAATATGTACTCACCGGGATTCATACGCCCTGGTTTAACACCGCTGGATTTGCCTGGCGTCGCGTCAGCTGGCGACAGGGATGGCAGCAATATGCCTACGCAGGCTTCCAATGCAGCAATGGACGCCTCTATGGCGGGTGGATGGACAGCTGGCAGGTTGTTATTCCCGAGCATCAGTGGAGCAGTACGCAGATTACGGGGCTTGGCTACCGCCCCGATACCAGTCCGCTGAGCAATCGGATGGAGCTGTTTGTCGCCTGGCAGGTACATCCCTCAAATATCCACCCGGACTGCGATGTGTGGGACGTGCTGGCGCAATGCAAGGATTATTTTGTGGTGTATGCCACCGATTATGCGACGTGGAGTCTGCGCTATTATGCCATCATCCGGAAAACGGACGGGGCCATCCTGCATGTCCACAACTGGGCGGATTATCCGCACCTGTCAGCCCCGACAAGCGCAGGTGTCCTATCCGGCATTGCGTGGCTGTTTTGCCGGGACGTGGTCAATGACAAGGCCGCGGCGTTCAATATGCAGTCGGACCACCTTCAGCAATACTTTTATTGGCGTGATGTATACCGCTGGCCCAGCCCGCCGTGGCCGCCGGCCAGAGGGTTTCAGGTTCCCAAGTCGGAGGGACAATTGGGATGGGGATTCCATACGGCGTATCCGTACCTTGTTTACGAGACGGTGTTTCGCGGCAATGTCTGTCTCCTTGGGCCGGTCGAGGACTTCTATATGGCCATCGGCGAGTGTGGGCCGACCGACGATTTATCCGGCAGTTGTCCGGAAGGATACCACAAGGCCAGGGCGCAGTTTACAGTCAAATCCCTGCCCTCAAACGACCCCGTACACGGCGCTGCGGTAACAGTCAAGGTCACGGCCGGGCCAGCGGGAGAAAATCCGGTCTACGAGAACGAGTTGACCGGCACCACCAACAGCAGCGGCCAGGTGTGGTTTGAGCCGCCGTGCGTTGAGCGCAATACTGTGCGGGATTTTGTGTTTACGTTTACCGTGCTCGGCATTGTCAAGGAAGGGATGCTGTATGCGGCGAATAATAACGTTTGCTCTCAGACCGAGCATGTTTTTGAGGGCCTGCCGGGATGGTGGTGTGATTATAATGCCTTCCCGCTCAGCCCTGACCCTGCGCAGCTTAACAGCGGCAGTCCGTTCCAGGGTCAAGTCGGCGGCAAATGGTATCATATCATGGCCGCCGTGCAAGCGGACCACGAAAACGGATGCATTGAATATCGCTTCACCTGCGAGGATGACCCCACCCTTGGCAGTGGCTGGCGGAGCCTTGGAAATGTGGCCGGCACGTTCCCAGATGGGCGCTCCCAAGTTGGACGCCCGCACGAGTATTGGGCCGAAGTCCCGCAAAGCGGCCTGGGTTACAAATGGCGCGTGCAGTACAGGGCCTGCGACTGCGAAGAAGGCGGCATTCCGTCAAACTGGAAGCAGGTATAATGAAAACGCCTCCAATAACAACCATGGCCAAGACGCTGGCCGTTGAGACCGCCAAGCACGTCGCTTCCGGATGCAAACACCGTCCGCCCGATGAAATTGACCGCATTACGAAAATCTGCGAGCTGTGAGACCTTGTCTTCTATGAGGGACTTGCGATGCGCTGCGGCCTGTGCGGGTGCAATATGAGCCTGAAAATCAGGTGGGCGACGACGCGGTGTCCGGCGGGCAAGTGGTGAAATGAGGGCAATGGTGGCGATAGAGTGATTTTATTTTCTCTTTACGTCTTCAATTGCTGCTTTTCGCGATTTCAGTTCGTTCAGTTGCTTTTCCAAGGCAGCGATTTCTTTGTTTATTCTGCGAAGCTCGGTTTTGCCCTTTTTTTGCAACAAATGATCCTTGCCGAGTACCTCTGCGATGTACTGCTCAAGCTGGCTTCGCAATACCCTTAAATAGGGATTGCCGTAAATCACGCCTTCACGGTATTCCAACTTGCCGGCGCGTATGCCCTTTATAATGAAATCGCGGTCCACGCCGTATTCTTTCTCTGCCGTAACATCGCTAAGGGTTGCACCCTTCCGATTCCACTCGCCGTATTCTGCCATAGCTTGTCCTTCAACCGTCAGAAGGCGTTTGGAAATTCGGCTGCAGTGCATTTGGGGCACCAGTATTCATCTCCACGCTGCGAGTAGCCGCCGTCACCCAGCACGATCACTTTTTTGCATTTGCTGCACAGCGTCGGCTCGTAATCGGGCAGATTGTCAAGTTTTTCGAAGTTGTATTCATTGGTACTGTAATGGACATACATTTCCACTTCGTCTTCAAAATCTTTTTTACACTTTTCACACGTCTTCCAGTCGCCTGCGTGGCCTTCATTGTGATGATAACCGCAAAGGGTATAGCGACGATGGTTTCTGGAGCAACTGTTATGGGCGTAGGAAAACAGCTTATATTTGTGCTCATCGTCACAAATCCACTGGCCGCAGCATTCGGTGCGGGTCAGCTTGCCGGTCTTGCCGCACAGACCGCAACGTGCGCGCGGCCGTCTGGGCTTAGCTTTCGTCGTTTTATGTGTGCCCATCCGTTCTTTATCCTTTTGTTTTATGGTTATGCTGATCTTTTTGCATTGCATGTATTTTTTGAGCGGCCTTCTTCAGCGTCATATCATATAGGTCAAGGGCGTCATCGTCATCGACAACAATGCCAAAGGCCGTTTCAATGTCTTCCATCGGCTCTGAATAGCGTATTTCGTCCGGCGGATTGTCGGTGGACCACATCAGACACATCTGCTGCGAGTCATAGCGATTTTCTTTGTACTGCTGCCGATGTTTGTTGTAAATCTTATACAGCCTCTGATAAATCGACTCCATTGTGTTCATGACATCTTCTACTTTTTGATATACGCATTCAGACCCACAACCACCGGTTTGCCGTCAATCACCGCCGTGGTGACCTGGTTGCCATGACTGGACGCGACAACCAGTGTTTTGCCGCTCGCTGAGGGGGTCGGGGTTTGTAATTCAACCGTGATAATCAATTCGTTTCCTTTGATTTCGACTTTCATAATTCATCTGCTTTCTGCCGGTGTCCGGCGGCTTTATTCTATACATGCACCTTACCAAACAACATCGAAACATAATCTTCATCGTCATACATAAACAAAACGTTATGTTCATGGAATATTTGCATATCTGCGCCGCCTGCCCAATGAGAAATTTCACCGTATCGAGTTGGGGACAGAATGAACGAATTCAAGACAACTGTATCATCTCGTAAGCGTTCCTGCTCAATTTGTTTGATCGTTTGCGAAAACCGAATCTTGCTGTCGTCAAAGCTGCGTGCATGGCGCAAACCGTGCGGGTCAATAAATGTGACATATTGGGTCTCGTTGTCCAAAAGCCATACAATAAAGTCTGGATAGAAATTACCCTCTTCAAAGAAGCTGATACCTTTTCCTCGACTTTGGTTGCGTAAAACATACAGCTCTTTTCCGTCAAGAAAACCCTCGGCGTTTGCTTGACACCATGTTTTAAGGTCGTCGATGAATTTCTTCTCATGTTTGTTAAGATGAGCCGGTTTGACCGTAATACCGACAGCTCCATCCGCCACATGAATCAGCGGCTGATACAAATGCCGGTCGAAATTGAACACAACAAATTCATCCCTGCCCCAATTATACTCCTGTAGATTACCCTGTTTGAGTTGTTCACTGACCACATTCAAGTCTTGAATTAATTGCTCCTGGCTTTTTTCAATCGCTGCTCTATATTCGACCCGAAGATTCTGCAGGAATTGCTTGTTATGTCGCTGCTCCGGGTCTTCAAGAATCTGCTGAATCGTGCGGTATTCCTGATAGGGCGCTTCAAATTCGTCTTTTCTGAAGTTATAAAACTTTCGACAATATTTCTGGAGCAAATCGCCGGCAATCTCCTGCCAAATATTCACCTTGGCAAAGTGCGAAAACTCCAGCAGATGATTAGGAATGCACAGCACATACCAATCATCCTGTGACAACAATTGCCGAATAGCCTCTTTGCTGATCTCCAGATTGTACATCGCATTCTGTTTCTTAAAATTTAGCAAGTCGAAGTACAATTTGTCATAGTCCAGAAACAGACGATTTTCCGGCTTCAGAGACGCTTCATTGAAGTGTTGCTCGTCAGCAGAATGCAGATCAAAGCGTGTCGTCCGGCTGTCCAGGCGACCATACCAGTCCGCTGAAACTTTGGTACGGATTCTGTCATCGCGGCCTAATGTCGGTTTGACTTCTTTTTTGAAGTCAGGCATTTCTTTTTTTGGCAGAATCACTTTCAGGTCTGTTCGTGCCAGATTTTCCAGCGTCGGCAGCACGATAATTTCAGTCTTTTTCTCTGAATCAACATCCTCTTCCTCGATGTATTCGTTAAACGCCTGCATATAATCGGCGCGGATTCCAAATACATTGAGGGTTTCAAGCTCTGCGATATATTGGGGGTGTTCAACGTCTGGAAGATGACCGCTGCGTTTGAGACAAAAATCAAGCCCTTTGAGCCGCACACCGCGCCCGAACAACTGGATAATCTGCGACCCTTCATTACGGCCGATATTGACCAGCCCCATACAGCTAACACGCCAACAGTTCCAGCCCTCGATAAACTTCTTGGCCCCGACCAATAGCCGGATTTTGCTGTTCGGTGCCTTGATCTGATCAAACAGCGAGATAGAAAACTCCTGTTCGGAGCAGGCAATGGTTTCGCCATGGCGTTCTTCAAGCAAATCCCACAGTTTCTTGGGCTCGCCCACATTAATCACGCCGAAATACTCGCCCCCGTCGCCGACGCGCAGTCCGATCTCGCTGCCGCTGCCTTTGAGATGCACCGCGTGCAGCAGGCCACGTCCGCTGGTATTGAACACCACGTCAAGAATATCCTGAAAGAGTTTCGCAGCCGAATCTGCATCGGTTGCCGGGAACAGACTGGTTACATATTGAAACGCATTGCGAAAAACCAATCCATCCTGATCGTGCAGGTCATCCCGGTGACGTATCAGCAAATCAAGCATCTGAACGCTTTGCCGCTCATCAGCGATAAAATCGGCAAAAAACTTCAGCGCCGTTACAACGTCGGTATCGTGGGTCTGTTGCCGCTGGCCGGTTACCGAGCCGCCGACAAACACCATCAGCGGGTCATCGACCAGATAGCTGGCATAGTGGCCGTTGCGGTCTTTATACAGCTTGCATTGCTGATAAAACCGCAACAGGCAAGCCGTCAGATAAATCTTATGCTGCTCATCAATCGCACCGCCTTCTTCCTGACGATAATTCAGGATATGAAAATCCTTGCCATAGCCGTCGCCAAAGAAGAATTTGTACGAATAGTCAAAAATCACACTTTTGGCGTAAAACTGCCCCATTTCTTTTTGCTTGGCCCCGGACAGCGCATTGACCGACTGGCCGAAGGTCGCCGAATACTCAAACGAAAACCCCTGCTCGCACAGTTGTCGGCGTTTGCTGAACCACTCATCTCCGCCGGAGCCGCGATGGCCCTCATCGACCATCACGACATTATTTCTGCCGAACTCCTCTACCGAGACGGTGGTAACGCCGGTTTTTTCCTTGAGCTTGGTAATCTCGATGACTTCAACAATGGTTTTGCTCAGCAACGTCCCGCGGTCGCGCTCATAGCGTTCGGCGGGTATGCCCGACAGGTCAAACTCGTCCAGGTGCTGGTCGGTCAGCCCCTCATTCGGAGTGATGAGGATATATTTGTTAAAATAGCGGTCCAGCTTTCGCTGTTTGATATAATAATCCAACTGCCGGATGTTGCAGTGCATAATCAGGGTTTTGCCGCCGCCGGTGGCAATCCAGAAAGCCAGCCGAGACAAGTCCGTCTCGGTAAATAGCTCGATGCGGTCGGCGGCTGCGGCCCGCCCTGTAAATCGCTGGTTGAACGTCTCGGCAAACGCATTCAAATCGTCCAGCAGGGTCGTTTGCCGCTGCTGTTTGTCGCGTGTCCAGCGATCCAGATAATGTTCGCTAAACAACAGCGACAGATACTGAAAATACAGCGGAAATATGTCCCGGTGCTCGACGGTTTTGCGTTTACGGACAATCTGCGCCCAGTGGCGATAGATATTCTGGTCGTATTCAGTCAACAAGTCATTGCTGACGGCCCGATGCGACGGCAATGACAACTCAAGCTGCCTGCGAAAATAGAACACATTCTGTTCATCCCAGCCGGTTTGGGTCTCCTTCAAAGCCCGGCTAAGTTTTCGCATCCCGTTTTGCGTGTCACTATAGCCAAACTGCCCAAACAGCCACTCGTTCAGAACCAGTCGTTTGTCCAATCGTGCCATTACAGCAGCCCTCTCTGGTCAAACATCAGGGCATTGAAGACTTGCTCAGTCAGCAAAATCTTCTTGTGCGGGTCGTTCAGCGTCGTGTCGCCGTTGATATAGATCGCGTGGTACTCGGTGTCGGCAGTGTTGATGCGCAGCGTCTCGGAGACAAACCGCTCCAGGGCCGCGTTGTCCTGTTCGGCGACGTTGCGCCAGATAATCAGGACGGTTTCGCCGGCGGGGTTTTCGCCCTCGACGGTCAAAAAGCCGTCCCGCCGCTTGATCTCGCGCACCCGCAGGCCCAGCAGATAGTTAAACGTCTCCGGCAGGTCGATGGGCTTGGGTTCGGCCTTGCCGGTTTGTCGATTGTAAATCTTCAGCGTGGTATCGAATGGATTTTCAAAACGCCCCAGCCCCAGCAGTGAGCCGCGGGTCTCCAGGTCCAGCATATAACCCAGCAGATACTGCTCCTGCACCGCGTCGGGAAGCCCCAATAAATCCTGCTGACGGTCTTCCACTTCCAGATTGTTCAGCGTATCCTCATAGCTTTCCAGACGCATATATTTGAAGAATCCTCCACCGTACCATTCAACATCCTTACTTACGCCTGACTGATCTCCAAACAAAACGTGCCTAATTCGTTGATGTAAGATAAAGTCGAAATGATCTCCCATTTCAACTGTAATCCATTTCCTTCGCAATTTATGAGAAACACAAGCAGTCGTTCCGCTGCCTGCAAAATAATCTAAAACAAAGTCTCTTTCATCAGATAGCGTCTCTATAATTCTTTTGAGTAGACCTTCTGAGTTTTCCGTTTTAAAGCCCCATTTATTTGCGTATCCCTTTATATCGAGCCAGTTGTTGTCCGCCATAACCTGTGCTCGAGGTGGGATCCAATATTTTATGGAAGAATAACCATCACCGTCTCTTTTTATAAATTCGAGATTGACGCTATGCTTGTTATAATAGTCTTCAGCATTTTGTTCCCAATAAGAATCTAAATCAATACCTGTTTTTTTTCTATTATTCTCATATTCAATATAATTTTGAACAGCTCTGTAAGCTCTTTCTCTCTTCCACATCCACTGGCCATAGTGATTATTCAAATCAATCCCTAAAATATCATATCTTAAGTTTGGACGGTTCTCAGCTTTCCAAAAAGAATGCCAATGTGATTGTGATTGTTTTTCACCAGTTGGTTTCAGAAATCGCCCAAATCTCGTATCTTGATGATTAGAATACCAGTAAAGGTTGTCGTAATTGACCGTGATTGATTTTACGCCAGCAAACTGTTTGTTCAAATCTCCTTTAGATTCTTCGGCCCTTCTTACAATAATTTCATTTCGATAGTTTTGGCTACCAAAGAGTGAATTCATCAACATTCTAACAAGCATGTTTCCATCATGATTGCACCGAATCATTTTGCTGCCACTTTTTCGTAGCAGGTGTCGTGATAGGCGAGACCTATTTTCCAAAAGGGTCATCCATGTAGAATCCTTATAATCGACTTTATATAAATAATCTGCAGTTTCGCCTAGATTAAACGGCGGATCGATATAAATACATTTGACCTGCTGCTTGTACCGTTCCTGCAATAGATTCAATGCCTGAAAGTTTTCCGAATGAATCAGCAGGCCGTCAAGCTGTGCGTCGATGTCCTCGATGGTAGCCAGCAGGCGGTATTTGAAGTCCGCATCGAAGAAGGCCGTATCCAGCACCAGAAACGGATTGGCCTTGAGAAACTCGACGGTTAAGGGTTCGGAGTAGGCCGGAGAGCCGCCTTCGAGCAGATCACCGTTGGCCGCCTGGATTTGGTCAATGGCAAATAACCGCACCCATTCGGCCCGCTGGGCGTCGTTGGCGGCGATGTCGGCGTAGAGCGTCTCCGGCACGCGGTCCAGCGTGATGCAGTACTGGGTGTCATAGACAAACTTCTTTTTGAGCCAGAGCTTTTTCTGAAAGTCCTCAAACTGGGCCAAAAAGGCGATCAGGTCTTTGGCGATCAGCCGGATGGCCTTGATCTTGCGAATCTCCGCTTCCAGATAGTTGGCAGGACGGTCGTCCACATCGTCCAGATACATCACTTCATTTTTGATGTAAAAATCCAGCTCCGTGTTCAAAAACCCGCCCAGGTCTTTATGGATAAAATAGTCGCTGGTATTCTTGCGGGTGTAGTTTTGCAGGTGCTTTTGCAGGACGGTTCGCCCGTCGTCGCCGGTGTAGGTGGGGTCATCGGCCGCAAGCCGCTCTTTCCAGACCGGGGACATTTTGGCATTCAGGACGATTTCCAGTTCGGCGACCAGTTGCCGATTATTCGGGGTGCGGCCGGTAAATTCCTTGAAGTGGAACGGAATCACCAGTACCGAGTCGGACTCTTGAATATCGGTCTCGTCGTCAATGACAAACAGGCGTTTGGCCTGGTTGTTGTTCTGTACCGCATCCATCCGGGTCAGTTTGAAGTGAACGCGATAGGCGCAGCCGCCTTGCTCAAGAGTGAAGGTGTAATCCTTCATGTCTTCGGTGGATTTGATATAGTACTGGTCCTTGTTGGCCCAGTGCAGCAGGACTTCCTCGCCGTTGTAGCCGATGGCGTATTTGTTTTTGTTGCTGCTGCGGCGCAATGAGATAAAGTCGCCGTCTTCGTAGTACCGGCTAAAGAAATCGTACAAATGCGAATACACCTCGGCCTCAATCCGCTCCAGATCGCGCGACTCGCCGGACGCCTCCAGCAGGGCAAGATATTGACGTCCCCTCTCGTCCTGTTGGGCTGCCGGGTCGGCCAATGTGCAGTTGTCGTCAAAGGCCCGCCGTCCGAACTCCTCCTGTATCCGGGCTCGCAGCTCTTCGAGGCGTTCGGTATTTTGCGCCCGCGACAGGTCGGACAGGACGGATTTGACCTTTTGCGGCAGGGTCGTTTCCAGATAACGCTTAATCTGGCCGTGTTTCTGCTTGATAATCCGGTGGATGCCGAAGTCCAGATCGGCCTTATCCAGCTCGAACAATTCCTGCAGTTTGGCCGTCAACTCTTCAAATTTGCTCATCTATAGTCTCTTTACTCTATTGACCATCGTATCATAAACAGAGAGCTTAGCTCTGTATCCTGAACCATCTTTTTTCGCAGTGCGTCGATCAGAATATCGCGTTTTTCTTCGGCCTGCGCTTCGACCTCGTCAATCTGACGGCGGGCGGCGCGTTTTTTCTTTTCGAGGGCACGGATTTTTTCCTGTGCGGCCGTCTGCTCTTCGACCGTGCGCGCGTAGGTCGCTTCTTTGCGGGCGGCGCGAATCTCGGCTTTGGCCATATCCAACTGACGCTCAGCGGCAGCGACGACATCATCAACCCAGCGGTTTAACTGGTTCTGCCGTTCCATAAAATGCCGGTTGTTTTCCTCCAGCGACCGTTGAAGGGTGGACCGTGCAAACACAGCCGCATCGGCACTTAACCGCTGCTGGATGTCCGATGGAGCCTCGACCGAATCAAGATGGGCAGCATCCAACTTAAAAAGCTGCTCCAAAATGTCCTGAGTTAAATTGGTTCCGGCATCGGTAAACCCGGAAAACAAGAGAAATTCTTCCTTTTCCAGACTGTGGATGCAAAGCCGGTTTAATATTAGCCATCCGCTGTCGCCTTTGAGCGTCTCCAAGACCGATATTTTAGACGCATAGCCGGAAAGGTCAAATGTTACTTTTCCCGTCGGGGTTGCCAGTGCTTTGGCGTGCTGTATGCAGTATTGGCCCAGCGGATGGGAAAGACGGTACAGGTAGATGTTTTCCGCGTCAAAGGGGTCGTCGGCGACCGGCTGTTTGTCGCGCACATCGCGTTTGCGGTTTAGCCGGTACCTGCCGCTGGGCAAGTCAGGGACGGGGCTGGTCTCCAGATAAAAACTAAGATCATCGTCGTTGAACCGTGCCTTCCCGTCAAGTACATATCGCGTCAGCCGCCAGAGCTTGCGTCCGACGGCATCCAGCCATTGCAGTGCCTGGTCATAATCGACTTTAAGGTGTGAATGCACCTCTTCATCGAAATATTCGAGTACCTTCTGCCGGGTGTCCTGAAGCCGAAGCTGAATTTGCTCGTCAAGTTCCTGTTGGAGCCGTCGGAACGCTTCTTCGATTTCCTCGATGGTTCGGCATTGTTGGTACAAGTCCAAGATGCGAGATTCAAAACCAGCCGAGCTGTCCAGCCGACCCAGAACTTCATCGGATGCGCCAAATATGCCCTCAAAAAGATGGAACTTGTGGCAAAGCAAATCATAGACCCGCTGGTCTGCTGCGTTTCGTTCATTCAGGAAATTAATCACGACAACATCATGTTTCTGGCCGTAGCGATGCACGCGCCCGATACGCTGTTCGACCCGCTGCGGATTCCAGGGAAGGTCAAAGTTGATCACAAGAGAGCAGAACTGAAGATTAATACCTTCAGCCGCAGCTTCGGTTGCGATCATAATTTTTGCTTCATTTTCAAATGCGTCAATAATCGCATGACGCATATCAATCGCTCTTGAACCGGTGGATTTTCCGGTCTCATGATTATTTTTGAGCCATTTGTGATATATTTCAGTGCAGTGAGTGTCGTTGTTGGAGCCGGAAAAGGTCACAACCTGTCCGGCATAACCGTTATTTTCGAGAAAGTTTTTCAGGTACTGTTGGGTTCTTCGTGATTCGGTAAACACAACCGCTTTAGGACGCGCACCCATTGCGGACATCTGTTGGTACCCAATATCCAGCGCCTTGAGCAAATGCCGCGTTTTGGTGTCAATCCCGATACTCCGTGCCCAGCGAATATAGTGCTCAATTTCCTGAATCTCAGCGTCCAGCTTGGCCCTGTCGAGCTTCTCTTCCTCCTGGTCGGATTGCTCACCCTGTTGGGATTCCGTCTCCATTTCCTCAAGCAGTTCTTCGATGAGGTCTTCATCCAAATCTTCCTGTCCCAGCAACATGGAAGCGATGTCCCGTGTCTCCGTGGCTTGTTCGCGTAAACCAATCAGACGGTCTCGGATGACTTCAAGCGTTCCGGCCAGCGCCACCGGGGATGAAGCGAGTACCTTGCGCACCACAATAACCGTAAGGTGTTTTTGCTGTTTAGGCAGTGCGTAGGTGCCTTCGCGCTGCAGAAATGACGACACAGATTCATAAAGCCGATGCTCATCGTCATTCGGAGAAAACCGAATGGTCGTCAGCTTGCGTTCAGTGTATTGGATAAACTCCAGCACATCCTTTCGGAGTGTTCGTTTACAAAAACCCGCCAGCCGTGCCTTGAGATCGTCAAGGTCTCCATCAGAATTGGCATAAAGCGTCCTGAAGGTTGGCAGATCGCCAAATAGTTGTTCATCGATTAATGTCGTGATTCCATACAATTCGGTCAAGGCATTCTGCAATGGGGTGGCTGTCAGTAAGAGTTTTCTCCGGTCTTCCAGCGCCCAGCGTATATTTTGCCCTATTTTATTGCTGGCACGATGCGAATTGCGGAGCTTATGGGCTTCATCAATGACAACCAAGTCCCACTGTACTTGGCGAATATCCCCGGCCATGCGACTGGCGTAGTGCAACGAAGTAATTACGATTTTATTTGCATTAAAAGGGTTGCGATGACCGTCGTTTTGAAACTTTGTGTACAGTTTTGAATCAATGATGATACAGGGGAGATTGAACTTCTCCTCCAATTCGATCTGCCATTGTTTTCGTAGGGATGCGGGGCAAATGATAATCAAATTCCGTTTTCGCTCAGCCCAATATTGCGATAAAACCAATCCCGCCTCTATGGTTTTTCCCAACCCGACCTCGTCCGCCAGCAATGTCCCCTTCGAAAGCGGCGACCGGAGTGCAAATATCGCCGCCTCCACCTGATGGGGGTTCAAGTCAACACAAGCGTCAAAAAGCGACTGCGACAGCCGGTCGATACCCTTCCCGCCTTGCCGGGTCAAATCATAAGCAAAATATTTAGCATGGTAATCTGTACTCATATTGTCCTATTTAGAAGACATACCGACATTCTTGAGACCCGATGATACTATCCAAACGCCGGTTTTACAACTCTATTCCAGATAAAAGTCGTTACCTATTGTATTTACATCAACAATGACTTATCTTGACCTGCATAACAAGATATAAACTGTCGCATTTTACTTGATCGAAGCCCAAAATCCGTTTTAACCGATTTTCAAGACTGTCCAGGTCTGAATAAAGGATTTTGCAGCCTTTTTGAACTCTTTCGGATTAGATTGTGGCACTCGAGCCGCTGGGCCAGATCATCGGCACAGGGACCATATCAAATGAAAAGACCCACCGTCCCATAAGGAGACTTCTGTTGCCTTTTTCTTGGGGCGAATCGAACCCGAACGGTTTATAACCGCTAGGTCGTAGGTTCGAGCCTTCTCGGGGAGGGGTGCAAGGGACAGGAAACAAAACTGATGAAGAACACACCCCCGCTCTCCACAATGGCCGCAGCCTTCGAAAGACCGAATCGGGGGCATCCGTGTTTTTCCGGGTGAGTCTCTGCTCAAGAGGATGGCGCTTTCGTATCTCCGTCCTTTTCCCGGGGTCATTTCGGCGTCCCAGAAGTTCCGGCTATTTTTGTTTTTTCCGATCCCCGTTCAGCGATCAAGCCGGTCAACGACAAAGGTTTTTGGTTTTTTTGAGATTTTTGTAAATTTTTTTCAGTCGGTTTCACGGGGGCTTGGGGTCTAAAAATCTGTCAGGGTCGAACGCCGTCCCGGTTGTCGCGTTTTGAACCCAAGCGATTAGTTCTACAGTACTTAGGTGCACAAGACAAAAGCCGTCGGCAAAGGAACGCAAAAAAACTTTTGAAATTTCAGAATTATATCCATCCGCCTTTTTCATTCGGCGGCGTCATAATAAATAGGAGGTTTTCTGTTCACAGGGGTTGTGTCCGTGCTGAAGGAAGTGTTGTTGTTTTATCCATGATAATCTGAATACAGGAGAAGACTCTACAATGAAGTCGCATGTTTCGGTGTTGGCAGGGATACTGCTGGTATTGGTTTTGATGGGTGTAGCTGTCGGGGAATGTCCATCGTGTCCGGACACGTCGGCGTCGGCCTGCCGGCGATGGGGTGCAGGACGGGCCAAATTCCTGTGGGCCAGCGGCGATTCAGCCGGTTCGGGAATCACCCTGACGGCCGGAACGTGCGGACAAGGCGGGGAGAGTGCAACGGGGTATATCATGTTTCAGACCGATACGCATTCGGCAATCTGTAGTGGAAAAATCGTTTGCGATGACGGGTTGGGACATGAGGAAACCGTGGCCGTGATCCGCATTATCGGCGACCAGAAAGCCTTCCGGCATATTTTTGGAAGTCTTGATTTTACGGGGGATGAAGTCTATACCACTTATCT
>Ga0209723_1000407_pt1 | contig 81748 bp, 67 predicted proteins | sample BiotimSIPDNA_2_FD_185750 | JGI IMG/M metagenome (GOLD analysis project Ga0209723, IMG submission 185750) | Anaerobic biogas reactor microbial communites from Washington, USA - Biogas_R2 time_0 SIP DNA (SPAdes) (version 2) | ecosystem: Engineered > Bioreactor > Anaerobic > Unclassified | place... | reverse complement strand
TGGATCACTAAGATTGGTCTTAAGCAGTACTTTGCGGAAAGATGCAAGGTAGAGCATTCCGCTTTGCGGAAGGGTCCTGGGTTCGAGACCCAGCTGGATCACTAAGATTGGTCTTAAGCAGTACTTTACGGAAAGATGCAAGGTAGAGCATTCCGCTTTGCGGAAGGGTCCTGGGTTCGAGACCCAGCTGGATCACTAAGATTGGTCTTAAGCAGTACTTTGCGGAAAGATGCAAGGTAGAGCATTCCGCTTTACGGAAGGGTTCTGGGTTTGAGACCCAGCTGGATCACTAAGTATACGGGATAATCTTTATTATCCCTTTTTATTTGTCTCGCATTTATATGTTTACTGTTTACATTTTGTTTAGTGAAAAAACGGGAAGATATTATGTCGGATATACAAATGATCTGACTAGACGTATTTCTGAACATAACAGAGTAAAGGGAAAATTTACCGATCAGGGTATACCCTGGAGCCTCGTCTATTCTGAAAATTACAACAGCAAAAAAGAGGCTATGGACAGGGAAAGATTTATTAAAAGCAGAAAATCAAAACATTTTATTTCGGAACTTATTTCATCTGCGAGGTAGAGCATTCCGCTTTACGGAAGGGTTTTGGGTTAACTACATTGTACAGAAATACAACTATTTAGGATGACACTTATTTACATCACAGGAACACTTAAATATGATTCACATATGTAACTTCACAATTGTAAATCCAAGAAACCAATCGTCTCTTTTTTAGTACAGGAAATGATTTATAAGACCCTGAGAACAATTATTTTTTCGGGTTTCTGGAAAGTACCGGTATTTGACGGTTAATTGACTCTTCCAAAGATATTAATGTTTCTGTTCGTACTATACCTGGGATATTCTGGATCTTATCAGTCAGTATTGTTCTAAGATGTTCATTATCTTTTGTATATACTTTAATGAACAAGGAATAATTTCCGGTAGTATAATGGCATTCGATTATTTCCGGAATATCTCTGAATTGTTCTACAACTTCACGGAAATGTCCGGGGTGTTCAAGAAATATTCCCACGTATGCGCATGTTTTAAAACCAACGAGAACCGGATCAACCTTAAATTCAGAACCTCTAATTACTCCAAGGCGGATAAGTCTCTGTACTCTTTGGTGAATTGCAGCTCCTGAAACACCACATTCTCTTGCAACTTCCAGATAGGGTATACGGGCATTTTTTGTAATTATATCCAGAATTTTCCTGTCGAGATCATCGATTTGTAACGTATCTGTCATTAGTATCTTGTTTTAATATAATAAATAGAATTGCTGTTTTGTTTAAAATATTCAAGCAAAAGATAGAAAAAATAATCTGGAAATACAAATTATTAAAAGAATAAAAAGAAAAAGCAAGACTAAATATTGGGTTTATTGATATATCCGACGATTTCTTTAATATTGGAAAAACCTTTTTCGCCAAGATACTGTTCGAGACCCTCAATGATTCTGACAGAAGCTTTGGGATCGATAAAGGATGCTGTTCCTATCTGCACGGCAGAAGCTCCTGCCAGAAAAAATTCAAGAGCATCGCTGGTATTCATGATACCGCCTATACCGATAACTGGGATAGAGACTGCTTTAGCTACCTGCCATACCATTCTTAGTGCAGCAGGTTTTACGGCCGGACCAGAAAGTCCGCCGGTTATAGTGGAAAGAAACGGTTTCATTGACTTTGTATCAATAGCCATACCAAGAATGGTATTGATGAGAGAAACGGCATCAGCGCCTTCCTCCTGGGCTATACAAGCAAAATCAACTATATCTGTAACATTCGGAGATAATTTTACTATGAGTTTCTTTTTGTAGACTGCCCTTACCTTCTTAATAACAGTTCTGGCTGTTTCGGTATTGGTTCCAAAAGCCATTCCACCCATTTTTACGTTTGGACAGGAAATATTCAACTCAACTGCAGGAATTTTCTCAAGTTTGTTTATCCTGTAAGCCAGAGCTATATAATCATCAACAGTGCTGCCATTAATATTTAATAAAACATTTGTATTATATGCGGATACCTGAGGATATATATCTTTTTCAAAATACTCCAAACCTTTGTTTTGCAGGCCTACAGAATTTAGCATTCCGGATGGTGTTTCTACCATACGGGGATAAGGATTACCCTCCCTGGGTTCCAGGGTTATCCCCTTAAGAATAATACCACCTAAAATAGAAACATCAAAAAAATCATCAAATTCGGAACCATATCCAAATGTTCCTGAGGCTGTCAATACAGGAGTTTTAAAATGCAGATCACCTATATTAAAACCGATATTCACCATTTTAAATCATTAATATTAAATACTGGTCCTTCAGTACAGGTACAAAGGTTACCTTTTACGGTATCAACAACACAACAAAGACAGGCACCTATACCACAAGCCATTAGATTCTCAAGAGATACTTCACAAAATATTTTTCTGTCCTTACAATAACGGGCAATATTTTTTAACATCGGCTCCGGCCCACAGGAATACACGTAATCATATTTTTCAGATTTCAATATGGAATGATCTGTAAGGTAACCTTTCTGGCCCACCGATCCATCTTCAGTAGCTAAATATACTCTGCCTATCTTATTGTATTCATCAATCTCCAGTCCTTGTTCTACATCTTTAAATCCTAATAATAAATCCGGAATAAATCCATGTGATCTCAATTTTTTGCCAAGAAAAAGTAATGGCGCTATTCCACATCCGCCTCCGGCTAAAAGGATCCTTTTTCCAGGTTGAGGTATGGAAAATGAATTCCCCAGCGGGTAAATTACATTTAATGTGTCATTTTTCTTCAGTCCTGAAAGAGCCAGTGTACCATTACCAACTATTTTTATAAGGAGAGAAATAGTGTTTTTTGAAAAATCAACATCATGTACAGAAAAAGGACGTCTAAGAAAAGTAGAATGACTTTTGTCAACCTTAACCTGAACAAATTGTCCGGGTTTAATATCTGATATATCTTTGTTTGCGCAAGACAGAACCAGTATAAAATAATCCTTCGTAAGACTCTTATTTTCAACAACTACCAGATTTTCAATCCTTTTAACCATCTTTAAATTTTCTAATACAAAGATACTTTTATTGCTTATTTTACAGTGAAAACTTCAACAAAAGTTAAGAAGTCATAATTCTTTATCCTATTTTATGCATTATTTTTTTGAGGGATAAACTCGGAAAAACTATTGTCAGAATAAAATAATATGATTTTTTCCAGAACCGCATTTTTCCTAAGCGAATGAGAAGTATTTTCTTCTTCAGATTTATCTGACTCTTTTGAGGCATTCATCTTTTCTGCAGAATCATTCTTCTCCGGAGTTTCTTCATATGCTGAAGTATCAAATAATTCTTGCATAGCATCATCTTTATACATATTGCCTTTCCCGAAAAGCAACCACTCTGTAGATAAATGCTTATATCTTTCAAGCATTTTGAGAATAAAATCCAGGCTGGGTTTATTTCTTCCTGAAATTATATGAGATATCCCGGAAGGCTGAACCCCTATGTCTTCTGCCAACTGTGAAGAAGTTTTATTTTCAGCTTGTAAAAATTTAATTATCCTATCCCTCATTACTATTGTATATTATTTCTAATTACAAATGTAATCAATCTGAGCATTACATGTGTAATATTTATATATTTACATCTGTATACTATGGAAAATTCCTTAAACCATACAAATCTATCAGTATTTACATTTCATTGATTCATAATAAGTAAATAAATGCTATTCTGAAAACCATTACTTTAGTTTAGATGTTTATAGTATTGGTAATTAGTATGTTATCCTAGATTTCTAAACTGGATTGTGATCAACTCTTGCGATTATAATCATATACCAAAATTATAACATAAGATAATATGCTTTATTTATCTGAATTATAATCAATTATATATCCAGAGTATTTGAATCATAAATTCATTACATGTGTAACTTTTGTGTGCTCACAATATGTGTTACTCCTGTAAATATATTGTTGTAGTTGGTGTCTTTACATTTGTAATTTCATGTGATTTTAAAATATATATCCGGATTCTTAAATCTGGATATATATCTGTCTGACTATCCATGTAAACAGAACAATACAAAATGACTTATGTCCATTTGTATTAGTATGTGTATTAGTATTTAATCTGTTCTTAATCTCTCAATAATGCTCTGGTACAATTTTCATAGATTACTTATTTGAGTAACACTCCTGCCTTGTTTTCAAATACTCGATTCTCAGCAGGTAAAAATTTATCTGTTAAGTTGAATTATCAAGAAGGATTTTCTTTCTTTAAAATTAAAATATAGATGATGAAAAAACTCGGGTTATACATCCCCCTGCACTACCAGATCCTGATAACGCTAATTGCGGGAGGATTCTTTGGTTATTTTTTCTCTTCAGCCACATCTTACACTAACTGGATAGGTGATATTTTCCTAAGAGCTCTTAACATGATCATAATACCTCTTATACTCACATCTGTGATAACGGGAGTTGCCAGTGTAGGCAGTAAGGGAAATCTGGGAAGACTGGGTTTAAAGACAATTGGTTATTATATTCTTTCATCGATAGCTGCAATAATCACAGGTTTTCTTCTTGTAAGTATTATAAAACCAGGCGTGGGTGCTGATCTTGGATTAACAATTCCTACTGATGATATCTCTGTTGCTTCAGATAGTTTCGGGTCAACTCTTATAGAGATTGTTCCTACGAATATTTTTGAATCGCTTGTTGAGGGAAATATGCTTTCAATCATTTTCTTTGCTGTATTATTTGGTTTCTTCATCACCAGGATTGAAGACAAGCCGAGATTGATGCTCATGGATGTTATCCAGGCTATTCTGGATGTGGTAATGAAGATCACTATGTTTGTTATAAAGTTTACGCCTATTGGTATTTTCAGTATCACAGCAAAGGTTATTTCACAGCAGATTCAGATGGGAAACGATCTTAGTGAAATTATTAGTCGGCTTGGGCTTTATACAGTTACTGTTTTCGCAGGACTGTTGATTCATGCATTTATTACCTTATCCTTATCTGTTAAATTATTAGGGCGAGCTAATCCTGTGAAACATTTCCGGAACATGGCAACACCTTTACTTACCGCTTTTTCAACATCATCTTCCAATGCTACATTACCGTTATCCATGGAAGCTGTTGAATACAGGGACGGGGTATCGAACAAAATAGCCAGTTTCACCCTTCCGCTTGGAGCCACTATCAATATGGACGGAACAGCGTTATATGAATGTGTAGCAGTGATTTTCATAGCACAGGCTTATGGTTTTGACCTTAGCTTCACTCAGCATCTTATTATTGTTTTAACTGCACTTCTTGCAGCAATAGGTGCTGCAGGTATTCCAATGGCCGGACTTGTTATGATGGCTGTTGTTCTCAGGGCTGTTGGTTTACCCCTCGAAGGAATAGGGCTGATTCTTGCAGTAGACAGGATACTGGATATGTTCAGAACAGCTGTAAATGTATACGGTGACACTTGTGCTGCAGTCGTAATTGCACGGTCGGAAGGTGAAATTCTAAGAATTTAATATCCGGTAATTTTGTGTAAGAGAATTATTACCGAATATATTTATAGTATGACAGGTCTGAAATAAACAGGATTAAACTCCAGAGAGGAACACGTACTCATCCTGTCGGAATAAAACTCCGAAGAATTAAACCAAATCCTTCTCGCCCGCCGGAGCGAATGCCAGGGAGGATTAAAAAATCACACTGAAACGTACCTCCGGACTACCATACAGATCATACATCAAGTCATTGAAAGAATCATTCAGAGTCCACAAAATCATTATATTAATGGAAGAACGTCTACCAATAGGCTGACTCATGCCTATACCGGCCAGACCTGTATTCCTGAGAATGCGGCCTGATTCATGATTATATTTCCAGAACGATGATTCAAGACTAAGTATCTCATACTCGGCATGCAGAAAAAAACCAAAATTGAGACCCAGGGGTATGATGTTATTCAGATCCTGCAGAACCATAAATTCAGTATAGGCTCTCCCACCAAAAATTCCTGTGCCATCACTATATGGATCTTTGTAGTACCTGTACTTAGGTCCTGCTGCCACATTAACTCTGGGCAACAACCATATTCCTATAACAGGAGAAATATCTATATCTGTGACTGACCCGAATTGCAAACCGAAATTACCACCATAAAATAATCTCTCCTTTATGGGAGGATTATCCCTTTCAGCTCTTCCCTGTGAATAAATCTCATCTGTTGTAATAAAACAAAAGATTAACATCACCAGAGAAATAATGGTCAATTTGTATAAAGTGCTATATATTTTTTTATAATCAGTCATATCTGAAACAATAAATCCCTACTATTCTTGTCAGAAAAAGCACAGGAATATTTTTATTAACTTATAAGAAGTAATGCAAATAAACGAAATTTTTGAATTTCTTAACGAACACTGCACAATGAAAATATAGTTAATGGAGGAACAAAAGCTCCAATTCATTTAAACATCTCTTATCCTTAGCATAAATTTACCTTAGTTTGGTAAATTTAAAACATTTTTAGCGTAATCGCCTGATATACAATATTGACATTTTTGTCTTAAAATGATGGACATGTCAGGACAGCAAGTATGTCAAACGTCTTATTATATATTCCGGGAGATTTATTTATATTTGAAAAAATATCAGAAGAATATGAAAAGAATTACTATTATCTTTTTACTAACAGGTATTATTATTGCTTCCTGTAAAAGCGGAACAAAAAAAACAGCTAATGAGGTTTTGCAAGTCAAACATTTTGAAATAACTGAAGCATGGAGGACAGATACATTGCTTCTGACACCTGAGTCGGTTATATTTGATAATAAACGGGATATTTTTTATGTCTCAAACCTGAATAATGAACCCAGGTTAAAAGATGGAAACGGATTTATCTCCAGGGTTGATAAAAACGGCAAAATTGTTGATCTCCGATGGATCGAGGGCCTTAGTTCTCCCAAAGGACTTGCAATTTCAGGAGACACTCTCTTCGCTGCAGATATCGACGAAGTGGTAGCTATGGATATTAACAGCGGCAGAATAATCAAAAAGATCTCTGTTCAGGGAGCCGCTTTGCTTAACGATATCACTACCAATCCTGATGGTATCCTGTATATATCAGATACTGATGCTAACAGGATTTATGTTTATGATAAAGGAGTAATATCTGTATGGTTTGATGAACAGCTTAATGGTCTGAACGGTCTTTTATGGGATAATGACCGTCTCCTGGTGGCTTCCCAGGGGAGTAACGACTTTGCAGCAATTGACTTAAAGTCCAAAAACCGGCAACTCATTACAGACGGCATAAATCATGGCGATGGAATTGCCTGGACAGGAATCCCAGGTTATTATATCGTAACCGACTGGGAGGGTGAAATATTTATGATCAATCCCGACTCTACAGCTGTTTCTTTACTCAGGACCAAAGACCAGGGAATAAACAGTGCAGATATAGAATATCTTAGGGATATGAACCTCCTTCTTGTGCCCACATTCTACAGGAATTCACTTGTTGCATATAATCTCGCTGAAAAGAAGGTTAATCAATAATTGAACAGGTAATTTTAAGGCATATTCTGGTAAATTATTTACCGGTTCGATTGATTTTGCTACCTGATGTTTCCACTTTGTTGTGGTAATTTCACCTGATATACAATATTTTTATTTTTTGTCTTAACAGGGTGGACAAGTCAGAACATTATATCCGAACTATTCTTATCAGTAATATCTGTAAGATTAAGCACAGGAACATTTTTATTAACTTTGAAGAAGAAATTCAAATAAAAGAAGTTCTTGAATTCCTTAATAAGCACTGTACTATGAAAATTATAGTTAACGGAGGAACAAAAGGTATTGGGAAAGAAGTAGCCATAAAGCTGGCTGAATCGTCAGAGAATACTATTGTTGTAACAGGGCGAAGTATTCCGGAATTAAAAAGCATCTCCGGCAGATACGAAAATATTATCGCTTACAATATTGATTTATCGGTTATAGATAATCAATTATCTGCTTTCACAGCGATGGTCAGTTCTCAACTGCAAAAAGTCGACATACTGATAAACATGGCAGGGCTGCTCATCAAGAAGGATTTTTCCAATCTGACTCTTGAAGAAACAAGGAAGATGATGGAAACGAATTTTTTTGGACCTTCTGCAGTCATCAGAGCATTATTTCCACTGATGTCATACAGAGCACATATTGTTAATATATCCAGTATGGGAGGTTTTCAGGGCAGTTCAAAATTCAGGGGACTATCATGTTACAGTGCTTCAAAAGCAGCTTTATCCTGTCTCTCGGAGTGTCTTGCCATTGAATTCAGGGAAGCAGGCATTAAAGTAAACTGTCTGGCTCTGGGATCAGCAGAGACAGAAATGTTTTCAGAAGCATTCCCTAGTCTCAAAGCATCCGTCACTGCGGCCGAAATGGCAGAATTAATCATACATTTTGCCATGAATGGAAGTAAATATTTCAATGGGAAAGTTATACCTGTAGCTCTGGAGAGCCCATAAGACCATTGTTTCAGCTGTAAGTTCCTATCTTTATCTTATCGTCAAGAGCAAGCAGACCATTGAATGCGAGTGATTTTATCTCGTCTTCGCCCGGATAGACATATACATCAGAGATAAAACTAACCTTCAGGCTTATCCTTTTCGTAAAATCTTTCTCGTATGCCATGCCACCGGTCAGGATAATCGCGTCAACTTTTCCTTCAAGAACAGCAGCCATAGCTCCTATTTCCTTACATATCTGATAAACAGCAGCTTCTATTACTTGAGATGCTTTTTCTTCTCCCTCACTGGCTCTTTCATACACTTTTTTGAAATCGTTTGTTCCAAGATAAGCCACAATGCCTCCTTTTCCTGTTATCATTGATTTTATCTGATTATGTGTATACCTGCCATTAAAACACAGATCAACCAGCTGTCCGGCAGGCAGTCCTCCTGATCGTTCCGGAGAAAAGGGGCCATCTCCGTTCAAAGCATTATTTACATCAATTACTCTTCCTTTCCTGTGTGCTCCAACACTTATTCCTCCACCCAGATGTGCTATAATCAGGTTCATTTCTTCATATTTTTTCCCTGACTTTTCTGCATGGATGCGAGCAACTGCCTTTTGGTTAAGAGCATGAAAAACCGAAATCCTTTCAATTGCAGGATGTCCCGACAATCTGGCTACTGGCTCCAACTCATCAACAACAACGGGATCAACTATATATGCTTTAGCGGCTGGCAATGAACGAGCAATATCGTAGGCAATAAGTCCCCCAAGATTACTTGCATGCTGACCCAGCAAACCTTTTCGAAGATCCGCAAGCATTTTATCGTTAACTTCATAAATCCCTGATTCAATTGGCTTAACAAGTCCACCTCTGCCTATAACAGCAGAGATACGGTTAAGGTCAACTTTACGGGAAACAAGATCTGATAATATCAGATCTTTCCGGAAATGAAACTGTTCAGTGATTTCATTAAAACCTGATAATTTCTGTGCTGAATGAGAGAGAGTCACTTCAAAGAGGGCTTCATCTTCCTCAAAAAGTGCATGTTTTGTTGATGTGGAACCGGGATTAATTACCAGAAGCAGTCGTCTTGTTCTTTTCCTGGTTTGTGGATAAGGTTTCATAACCGGATGCCCATTTTCTCATACCATAAGACATGAGAGTGCTATACAATAATATTTGGATTTCTCTGTTTCGTTACGCGACATAAGGATAACAGGTTTTGTCGTACCTCTGAGCAGGCCGGCCAGTTTCCCGTTTGCAAAGAGCATTAATGACTTATAAAAAGGGTTACAGGATTCCAGAGAAGGAAAAATAAGGATATCAGCGTCTCCATCTACAGGTGTTGTAAGACCTTTATTCTGTTGACTTTTGTTATCACATGCAAGAAATATATCAAGTGGACCATCCATGATACAATCACCAAATTCTCCAGCTTTAGCCATCTGGCACATTTGAATATAATCGGCTGAATAATGAAAATTTGGTGAAGCTTTCTCGGAAGCCCCTATCAATGCTATTTTAGGTTTGTTGACACCAAACTTTCCGGCCATATCACTTGCATATTTTGTTATTATTACTTTCTGCATGAGGTTTGGATAGGGAAGTACAGCCGGATCGGTTATAAAAAGTAACTTGTGATAAGCTGGTAATTCAAGGGCACACACGTAACTCAGAACAGCATCAGGCAGCATCAAGCCATTTTCTTTGTCCATTACTGCTTTCAGATATTTGTCTGTGCTGACCATCCCTTTCATCACAACATCAGCTTCTCCATTTTTTGCAAGTTTTACTGCCAGTTTTATCGCACTATCTTCGTCATAACCGGGAATAATTTTCAGTAATCCGGGATTCACAGCTGTCTTTTTACAAACATCCAGAATTATTTCAGGCTGACCTATCAAGAGTGCTTCTGCAAATCCATCCTTAACAGCCTGCATCAGTGATCTTATTGAGTTTGAATTATGTGCCCAGGCAAGAGCTATACGGTGTTTCCTGCCTGACTCAAGGACACATTTTACCATTTGATCGAGAGAGGTGATCATTTCTACATTATTTAGTGGCTCCGGCTGCAAGCAGGACACTGAAGTATTTTGATTGTTCCGAATCAGATCTTGAAGTAAGAACAATAGGTACAATTGCCCCGAGAATCATGGATGCCACTTTTGCTTTTGCAAAGAAAACAAGCGATTTATATAAGACATTCCCCACTTCAATATCAGGCATCAGCAACAGGTCAGTATCTCCGGCGACTTCACTTTTTATCCCCTTTTGGATTGCACTTTCATAACTGACAGCATTATCAAAGGCAAGAGGTCCATCAATGATACAGTTTTTTATTTGTTCTCGCTGATTCATTTTGGAAAGAAGAGCAGCATCCAGGGTAGCTTCCATATTTTCGTTAACCATTTCCACTGCTCCCAGAATAGCTACTTTCGGACATTTATAACCAAGAGCATTGAGGCAGGAAACAGAATTATTAAGAATTGCTATTTTCTCCTTAAGTTTTGGGGCAATATTCATGGCAACATCTGTAACAGCAAAAACTTTTGAGTATGCTTCAACCTCAAAAAGTGCAATATGTGATAATAACCTGCCTGATCTCAGTCCCCACTGCTTATCAAGCACACTCTTAAGGATTGTTGAGGTACCTGCTTTGCCTTTCATAAGGATATCACCTTCTTTGTTATGGACTAATCTTACTGATGTCTGAACAGCTGTTTCAATGTCCGGTTCATTGACAACGGAAATACCATCAATATTAAAATGATTGGCATCACAAATTTCCCTGATGTTACTTTCATCACCTACAAGCACAGGTTCTATAACACCATCTTGCCATGCTTTTATTACTGCAGCAAGACAATCCTTATCCTGGGCGGCTGCAAGGATAAGTTTTCTTTTGGGGCCATTTACCGCAATATTTTTAAGATCAGACAGATTTTTTAAAACCATGCTTAGTTTTTTGATTAATGAGTATATTTTTCGACAATAGACCGAGTATCAGAAGCTATTACGAATTCCTCATCAGTTGTGACTGCGGCAATAATTACCGGTGAACCAGGTTTCGAAATGATAATGTCGACACCTCTTGATCCGTCATTTACTGAATCATTGAAAATTATTCCCAGATTTTCCATATCTGAACATATCATCTTTCTCATACTGAAATCGTTCTCCCCTATCCCTCCGGTAAAAACCAACAAATCGCATCCATTCAGTGCAGCCATATATGAGCCAATAAACTTTTTAACTTTATAAGCATACATTTTAAGAGCCAGAATTGCTTTATTATTGCCTGCATCAGCAGCAGTTTCGAGGTCACGCATATCAGAAGATATTTGTGATATACCAAATACCCCGCTTTTCTTATTGATCATATTATTAACACCAGTCAGATTAAGGCTCTCTTTATCTGCAATATAAACCAATACACCAGGATCAACTTCTCCGGTTCGTGTACCCATTATCAGGCCATCAACAGGAGTAAATCCCATTGATGTATCTATTGACTCTCCTTTATTGACAGCAGTTATAGATGCTCCGTTGCCAAGATGGCAGGTAATAATTTTAAGGTCTTTTATATCTTTCCCAATAAGCCTTGCTGCTTTGGATGCTACAAACTTATGGCTTGTCCCATGATATCCGTATTTTCTGATCTTATATTTCTCATAGTATTCGTAAGGTAAGGCATACATATAGGCATAATCAGGCATTGTCTGATGAAAAGATGTATCGAAAACGGCAACCTGTGGAACACCGGGTATGAGTTTTTCAACTGACAATATTCCTTTCAGATTTGCCGGATTATGAAGAGGGGCAAGTTCAATACATTCTTCAATCACTTTTTTGACGTCATTGTCAACCAGGACACTCTCCTTATATGCTTCTCCACCGTTAACAACTCTGTGTCCAACAGCTTTTATCTCATTAATATTCCGAATAACACCATGCTTAGGATGACAAAGAATATCCATCACTATATTTATTCCTGTTGTATGATCAGGGATATCAGTTATTACTTTATAGTCATCCTTCCCTGTAGGTTTATGTGTAACAATGCTCTCGTTCAATCCAATACGTTCCAGAACACCTTTAGCAAGCATCCTGTTTCCGTCAGACATTTCAAAAAGTTGGTATTTGATAGACGAGCTTCCGCAATTTAAAACTAGAATGATCATTTTTATGAATTATCTTAATTATTGAACCATTTTTCTTTTTGTGTCAGATGCCTGTACAGCAGTAACACCAATCATACTTACAATATCACTTGCAGTGCACCCTCTTGAAAGATCATTGATAGGTGCTGCTATTCCCTGAAGAATTGGTCCGTAAGCTTCAGCTTCAGCCAGACGCTGAACAAGCTTATAAGCAATATTTCCACAATTCAGGTCCGGGAATATAAGAACATTGGCTTTTCCTGCCACCTTACTACCTGGTGATTTTTTCTGACTGACTGATTCAACCAGCGCTGCATCACCTTGTAATTCTCCGTCGATACAAAGATCAGGAGCCAACTCCTGAGCTATTCTGGTAGCACGGATCACTTTATCAACCAGAGGATGCTTTGCACTACCTTTTGTGGAGAAACTGAGAAGAGCTACACAGGGCTCCATATCTGCCAAAAGCTGGGCTGAACGGGCTGAAACAATAGCTATTTCGGCCAATTCTCTGTCAGTAGGATCGGGATGAACGCCACCATCAGCAAATAATAAAACCCCGTCTTTCCCGATATTTTTGTTTTTTAAAACCATAAGAAAAGCTCCCGATACCACTGATACTCCCGGTGCAGTCTTAATGAACTGGAAAGCCGGTCTTAAAACATCACTCGTTGCATTGTCGGCACCTGCTACTTCCCCATCAGCATCTCCGTTCTTAATCATCATTACACCTAGATACAAAGGATCTTCAATTAATTTCATTGCTTCTTGCCTGGTCAATCCTTTATCTTTTCTAAGTTCAACCATCATATCAATATAATGCTCTTTTTTGGGATTTGATGAGGGATCCACTATTGATGCTTTATCAATATTTTTCAATCCTAACTTCTTGGCATGAGACTTAATAGCTTCAGCATTTCCAATTAAAAAAATCTGAGCCATCTTCTCTGCAATTGCAGTGTCTGCTGCTATCAGGGTTCTCTCATCATAACTTTCAGGCAGAACAATCTTCTTGTAAAATTTTTTAGCCTTTTCTTTAAGAATATCTGATAATTCCATTGTATATCAATAAATTAAAATAGTAAATTAAATTTGTTAAATGTACGAAAAAAAAGTTCTAATTAGCAATTAACACTAATATGATAATTATCAGATTTTGCTGATAAAAGCCATAAAACCTTTATCGAAGCTCCCAACATTTTTCTAAATTTGGAGCTCTTAATTCAATTATGAAATCTGATTATAATACAATGAAATTTGAATCACTCCGCAATAGTCTGGAGGGCGATCTTAAATATGACCTTGTTACCAGGACTATGTATGCTACGGATGCATCTGTCTATAAAGAAATGCCTTTAGTTGTGACATGGCCCAAATCAGTATCTGACATAAAAAAAATCTTAGCTTTTGCTTCTCTTAATAAACTTGGAATAACCATGAGAGCCGGAGGAACATCACTGGCAGGACAGGTTGTCGGTTCAGGAATAATTGTTGACATATCGAGGCATATGAACAAGATTAAAGAGCTGAACGAAAAAGAGATGTGGGTAAAGGTTGAACCAGGAGTTGTTCTTGATGAGCTTAATCTTTTTCTTCGTGATAAGGGACTGTTTTTTGGCCCGGAGACCTCTACTGCAAGCAGATGTAACCTAGCTGGTATGGTTGGGAATAATGCTTGTGGTTCTCACTCATTAATCTATGGTTCAACAAGAGATCATACCCTTGAATTGAAGACAATCCTGAGTGATGGCAGTGAAGTAACATTTGGCCCGCTCAACAAAAACACATTTGAAGAAAAGTGCCGTTTGCCCGGCCTGGAAGGATCATTATACAGCCAAATTAAAGATATACTGGGAGATTCTGCCAATCGGGATATCATCAGCAAAGGATTTCCCGATAAAAAAATACCCAGGAGAAATACCGGGTATGCACTTGACCTTTTGATGGATAATGAGGTTTTTGCCGGAAAAAGCGGAGTTCCTTTCAATTTCTGTAAAATGCTTGCAGGCTCTGAAGGAACATTGGCCATAATAACAGAAATTAAGCTTAATCTTGTCAGATTGCCTTCTCCTCACAAAGCTCTTGTATGTATTCATCTTAGAAAAAGAAATGATGCTTTTCTTGTAAATCTTATAGCATTAAGGCACAAACCATCTGCTGTGGAAATGATGGATGACAGAATCCTTAAGCTCACAGAAAACAATCTCAGTCAGAGAAACAACAGGTTCTTCCTGAAAGGTAATCCCGGATCAATAGTCATAGTGGAATTTGTGCGGGAGCATCCAGATAAACTTGATCAAAGCATATCTGAACTCATCCACGATCTCAAAGCTTCAGGTTATGGTTATGCCTACCCCACAGTAAAAGGCACGGATATCAGTAAGGTATGGGCTCTCAGAAAAGCAGGCCTGGGTGTTTTAACTAACATGAACGGCGATTCCAAACCTGTTTCTCTAATTGAAGACACTGCAGTCAATGTGGAGCAGTTACCTGATTATATTGCAGATTTTGAGGAAATGCTCTCCCGGTACGGAAAAGAAGTAGTGTATCATGCACATATTGGAACTGGTGAATTACACATTAGGCCTGTCCTTAACTTAAAAGATCCGGCTGACGCAGAACTATTCCGCACTATTGGTATGGAAACGGCCAGGCTGGTAAAAAAATACAGGGGATCGATGAGTGGAGAACACGGAGATGGAAGACTAAGAGGTGAATTTATTCCAGTTATACTCGGTGAAAAGAATTATTCTTTCCTGAAAGAGATAAAAAAAACATGGGATCCGGATAATTTGCTTAATCCGGGTAAAATAACCGACACTCCCAGAATGAATACTTCTCTCAGGTACATACCCGGTATGAAAACTCCTGAACCTGAAACTATTTATGATTTTTCGTCATTAGGTGGTATTATCAGAGCTGCAGAAAGATGTAACGGATCAGCCGATTGCAGAAAAAACTTAATCATTGGGGGAACAATGTGTCCCTCTTTTATGGCAACAGGAGATGAGTCAAATTGTACCAGGGCCAGAGCCAATATCTTAAGGGAATTTATGAGCTCTGAAGCAGAAAACCCCTGGAACCACCGGGAAATTTATGACATACTGGATCTTTGTCTTTCTTGTAAAGGCTGTAAGGCTGAATGTCCATCAGGTGTGGATATTGCAAAAATGAAGGGGGAATTTTTACAGCACTGGTATGATAAACATGGTATACCTTTAAGGACACTTCTTATTGCCTACATATCAAAGATTAACAAAATTGGTTCTCTTGCCCCGGCAGTTTTCAATTTCTTTGTCAGAAATAAAACAATTTCAGGATGTATTAAGAGAATTATTGGATTTGCTCCCCAAAGAGGAATACCATTATTATATAAGATAACATTTAAAAAATGGCTTAGAAATAATCTGAGTTCTCTAAATCCTGATACACCAGTTGGCACTATTTGTCTTTTTATTGATGAATTTACCGATTATAACGATACGGAAACAGGAATAGCTGCTGTAAAGCTTTTAACCTCAATAGGCTATAAGATCATTACAGTTAAGCATGGAGAAAGTGCCAGAACTTATCTTTCAAAAGGTCTTATCAGAAGAGCTTCAAAAATTATTCGTAAGAATATCAAAGCACTTGCTCCTATTATTAATGAAAAAAGCCCCCTTCTGGGCATCGAACCATCTGCAATCCTGGGATTCAGGGATGAATATCCTGATCTTGCAGGCTCTGATCTCAAAAATGAAGCAGTTACTATTGCTAAAAATTCTTATTTAATAGATGAGTTTATTAGCAACGAATACAAAGCCGGAAGAATAGACAGGAATCTGTTTGTTGAAACTGAAGCTGACATTCTCCTTCATGCTCATTGTCAGCAAAAAGCAGTTGCCTCATCAAAAAGCACTATTGAAATGCTGTCGATACCCCGTAACTACAGGGTTAGAGAAATAGCTTCAGGTTGTTGCGGAATGGCTGGTTCGTTTGGGTATGAAAAAGAACATTATGAACTTTCAAATAAAATCGGGGAGTTAATATTGTTTCCGGAAGTAAGAGCTTCTGAAGATAACGTTATAATAGCTGCACCGGGAACCAGTTGCCGACATCATATTAAAGAAGGTACAGGAAGAGATCCATTACATCCGGTTGAAATACTCTACAAGGCATTAAAATAAACAATAATTACTATATAGTCATGATATGTAACCCATTATATGTCCAGGCAAAGTATTCTTAACTTTGTATCGTTTATGTCAGATGACAAAACATTTTGAAGACAAACATAGTTTTTTAATACAGGAATAAGGTACAAAGGATTGATACAATTTTCAGGTATTCAAAGTAAAGCTGTCAACATCTTTTAAGACGGGGAATTTTTTACGGAATAAAAGAAGTTCTTCTTTTGATATATCAGCAGATATTGAAGTTTCACTTTCGGCAGGAGCCAGAGCAGTAATATTTCCATAAGGATTTACTATTAACGATTCTCCGGAGTATATGTAACCATTACCATCCACTCCTGTTCTGTTTGCACCAGCCACATAACACTGGTTTTCCATAGCTCTGGCTCTGAGCAAGGTCATCCATACATCTCTTCTGGCAGCCGGCCAGTTAGCTGAATTAATTAGCAAATCGTAGCTGTCTGTATTTCTGCTCCATACAGGGAACCTCAGATCATAGCAAACAGATGGAAATATTTTTACATCTCTGAATTTGAATGTAATACGACTATTACCCGGATTGAAAAAATCATTCTCGCCTGCAGGAGAAAACAGGTGTCGTTTATCATAGTACCATAATTGTTTTTCAGGTGAAATGAATACCCATCTGTTATAGTAAAGGCCGTCATGAGAAACGATATAACTACCACATATTCCTGCCTTTCTTTTTACGGCTATATGAGTCATCCATTCTGATGTTTCTCCACCGGGAGATTCGCTTAATGCTCTGGCATTCATTGAGAATCCTGTACTGAACATTTCAGGGAGGATAATTATTTGGGTATCCGTATCAAGTCTATCAATTAAGTGTTCCAAACGTTTGAAATTTTTTTGCTTCGATTCCCAAACAGTATCAGGCTGGACGATTGATATTTTCATACGATTATTTAAATATTATTTGAACAATACTATTTAATAGAATAAAAAAAAGTACAGATAGCAATAATTATCTGTACTTCCTTTTTTAGGTATTATGAAGAAAACTAGATATTGAGTGTTTCATAATAATCATTAAAGATACCTTTTATCAATGGTTTGTAATAAAGCCAGAAGAATCTTCCTGTAGCTTCAGTATCCTTAGAATAGAAAAGTCCCTTTATTTTTTCTATTCCCACAAATCTTGATGTCCAGACAGGTATATTTGTACTGGCAAAATCACCTGAAAAATAATATGTTTTACCTTCAACTGGTTCTCTGATTACTGCTGGAAATGTATTATCAAGACCGAATTCATTAAGTAATTCATTTCCTGAACTATTTGTTTCAATCACGAAATCGGATATAACAGTATTATCGTAAGGATCGATGATGTCAAACCACTGATCAAAAGAAACTGAAGCCGGAAGATTCCATCTTGAACAGTATGAGGAATCAGTAACTATCATTGGTAGTGGCTTGTCCAGTTGTGTACCTTCTTCCAGAACTATAATATTCTTCTCATTCAGGATTACAATTCCTGCTTTAGAATAGTCCCATTGTTTTTTATATTGCTGTCGGTACATGGCTGTCATCCAAATAGGAAAATCAGGGCCTGTGGTATCAAGAGAACTGAAATATTTTCCTGTCCAGCCTGAAAATTTAATATTGAGTCTTTCCTGGATACGGAAGGATTCATATTCTGCTGTTGGATAATCGAAACAATTATATTCGAGGACTACCAGTTTATTTCTGTCCTTCATTTCTTTTATCAACAAGTTATCATTGTTATTTAGGCCACCATACAGTTTTCTTGTTCTGCGACTTTTATTTATCCCCTGATACCAGTCATTAAAAAAGACTCCGTATGTATCTGTAATATATAATGCATCGGCTTCTTCCGGCAGAACAGCAAGGTCTGCAAGTCTGTATTCATTCCTATCCCATTTTCGCTCTTTCAAAGGCCTGGTCGGGACAAATCCGTAATAATCCTTTTTATAAGAAAAGGATTTACCATTTTCTTTTTTCACAAAACGGTCATTTGTTATAATCCAGTTGAAAGATTTGTGTTTTTCACGTTCAAGTGTCGGAACTGTCTTATCAACAATTATTATGCCCATAGGCTTTTTTGTCTGAAAAGTCCAGCGGAGAAGATTGATTACCGGTAGTGCAAGAAGCACTGCCAGAATAATAACTACGATAAGCAGAGGTTTTTTCATAACTGAATTACTATCTGAATATTCAAATATCAGAATTTGTAAAAATTCCTTAATAACTCTTATTCAAGTGATAAAAGTATTAATTTATTTCTTTAAGTGAAATAAATTGGAAGCAATTTAGTAAAAATTATTTAACAACAAAAAATATCAACTAGCCACAATGAGTTAATGCAGGCTCACTTAAACACAATGGGGTTGTGCATTTACAAACCTGATTATCAGATCGGTTAAACAGGAAAAAACTTGATATTGCTATTACAGGATAAAACATGTACTGGCTTCAGTTGGATATAAAAGCCGGTCTCACAACATTTATTTTATTATTTTTACCGTTACATATCATAAAATATGCTAACCAACCAACCACTGGCTGACAGGCTGAGGCCAAAAGATCTTGATGAATACTGTGGACAGGATCATCTTGTGGGCAGGAATGGTATACTGAGGAAATCGCTGGAGTCAGGTAATATACCTTCTTTTATTCTGTGGGGGCCTCCCGGAGTGGGGAAAACGACTCTGGCTTATATTGTTTCTAACACGCTCAAAAGGCCTTTTTTTCATCTCAGTGCAGTTCATTCTGGAGTAAGGGAAGTACGGGAGACTATTGAAAAAGCAAAGAAACAGCAATATTTCAATATGCCTAATCCGGTGTTATTCATTGATGAGATACATCGCTTTAATAAATCTCAGCAGGACTCGCTTCTGAGTGCTGTTGAAAAAGGCATCATCACACTTATCGGGGCAACAACTGAGAATCCCTCATTTGAGGTAATATCCCCTCTCCTGTCACGTTGCCAGGTTTATACCCTCAATCCTCTCGGCAAATCAGAACTGGTGGAATTGCTCAACAGAGCTCTGAAAAAAGATACATACCTTGCTGAATACAATATCAAAATTGAAGATTATGAAGCTTTAATCAGGGTGTCAGGAGGAGATGCCAGAAAAATGTACAATGCACTTGAACTTGTTGTAGTATCGGAAGCTGATTTGTATGGCAAAGAGGAAGAAATTGTTATTACAAATGAAAAGGTTCTGGCCCATGTACAGAAAAACATTTCAATGTATGATAAAAAGGGTGAGCAGCATCATGATATTATTTCTGCGTTTATCAAATCAGTCAGGGGAAGTGACCCAAATGCTGCCCTTTACTGGCTGGCTCGTATGACGGAAGCAGGAGAAGATCCGAAATTTATTGCCAGAAGAATGGTTATACTGGCTGCAGAAGATATTGGTCTTGCCAATCCTAACGCTCTGCTGATGGCCCAGACATGTTTCCAGTCCGTTAATATGATTGGCTGGCCGGAATCACGCATAATTCTCTCTGAAGCGACGATATATCTAGCCTCATCGCCTAAGAGTAATACAGCATACACAGCTATTGAAGCTGCTTCCGGTGCTGTCAGGGAAAAAGGTGACCTGCCGGTGCCTCTTCACCTGAGAAATGCCCCAACTTCACTTATGAAAGAACTGGGATACAGTAAAGGATATAAATATGCACATGACTACTCCGGAAATTTTATTCAGGATAATTATCTGCCGGATGAGATAAAGGGTACAATCTTTTACGAGCCCGGGAAAAATCAAAAAGAAGAAGAGATAAAAAAAAGGCTAGGGAAAATATGGACTGATTTTTATAATTACCTTTAATATAATACACATTAAATTATTATCGAAGAGGATAATATCAGAAACTGTTTTCAGGCCCACTCCCTGAATTATTTTTTGTATGGGAAGCGGCTTAACAAGATTGCGATTACTGACAAAATTATTATGATACAATAGATTTTATTAATCAATGAATTTTATTTTTATATTTACGTTCAAATGGAAAGGACAGAAATAAATATTCCCGGTTTACAGCACAGAAAAAGTAATAATTTTCTACTGATAGCAGGCCCGTGCGTTGTAGAAAGTAAGGATATTGTATTTGAGACAGCTGATCATCTCAAAAAAATAACAGATAAATACAAAATACCCTTCATTTTCAAATCATCTTACAGAAAGGCAAACAGGTCGCGGCTTGATTCTTTTTCTGGCATAGGTGATATCCAAGCCCTTGAAATACTGTCATTGGTAAGGGAACATTTTTCTGTTCCTGTCATTACCGATATTCATAGCCCGGAAGAAGCTATAACAGCAGCACGTTATACTGACGTTCTTCAGATACCTGCCTTTCTTTGCAGACAAACAGACCTGCTTGTTGCAGCAGCCAAAACAGGTAAATGGATAAATATAAAAAAGGGGCAGTTTGTCTCAGGGCCGTCCATGAGATTTGCAGTTGAAAAAGTAAGGGATTCAGGAAACAATAACATACTGCTGACGGACAGAGGTAATATGTTTGGATACCAGGATATTGTTGTAGATTTCCGGAATATTCCTTTAATGCAGGAAACAGGAGTTCCGGTCATAATGGATATTACTCATTCCCTGCAACAACCCAATCAGGACACAGGAGTTTCCGGAGGAATCCCGGCCATGATTGAAACGATCGGGAAAGCGGCTATCAGTGTCGGAGCAGATGGTATTTTTATGGAAACACATCCTGATCCTTCCACAGCAAAATCGGATGGAGCAAACATGCTTAAGCTCTCGGAGACAGAGAATCTTTTAAAAAAACTCGTTGCATTAAGAACAACCATAAATAATTTTAGTATTTAAAATCACAATCTGAAAATCAATGAAAAAGCTGATTATGACACTTGTGGCACTCATTGCCATTACTACAGCCTATGCCCAGACAATTGAAGAAATTGTGGTAAAATATACTGTAGCAAATAAACTTGATAAAATATCCTCATTCAAGACCATTAAAATAACCGGGAAGGTGTCTATTATGGGAATGGATCTTCCGGTCGAAATGTGGATGAAAAACCCTAATAAGATCAAGACAGTCACCAGTATGGATGGACAGGAAAATATCCAGGTTTTTGACGGGAAAAAAGGATATATTGTTAATTCAATGATGGGTTCATCAGAACCTGTTGAGCTCAGTCCTGATCAGGTAGCACAGCTTCAGAACAGTAATGTTTTTCAAAACACTCTGGATAAATATTTGAAAAACGGACAATTATCTCTGTTGGGAGAAGAAAATGTTAACGGGAAACCGGCATATAAAGTCAAAGCATCTCTTGAAGGAGGTTTAAGTGCCACTTTATTCATAGACAAATCGTCTTTTTACCTGATCAAACAAATTGCTGATATCAATCAGGGAGGAGTTAATATGTCCGTAGAATCGTATCCGTCTGACTACAAAAATATTAGTGGCATAGTATTACCTATGAAGACAAGTACTTCAATGAGTGGCATGGATGTCATCACTTCTTACACAAGTGTAGAAGTAGATATACCTATTGATGACAGTGTTTTCAGTATTAAATAGGTATTATATTTTATATTATAGTCTAAAAAAAAGAGACAGCCTGAAATTTTAAAATTTCAGGCTGTCTCTTTTTTTTATGCAGCCGGTCTGTAAGCCGGGTTCTGTACGGTTCAGTCTCCTGCGAAAGGATATAGAACCGTTTTCCATCATTTATCTTGTCCCATCATTGCTGACAGGATCCTACGACCTACCCCCCGGCATTGAACGAGCAGTCCTCTGACGCCGGTATACATGGTCTTTCAACCCATGAGGTGTACGGCTCCTGTTGTCACCAACAGAACCGGTGAGCTCTTACCTCACCTTTTCACCCTTCCCGCCTGGTGGCGGACGGTTATTTTCTGTTACACTACTATATCCTCACAGATATCTTCCCGTTAGGAAGCATGGTGCTCTTTGTTGCCCGGACTTTCCTCCCCGCCAGCATGCGGGGCGATGGAACAACCTGCTGCCATACAAAGATAATATATTACAACAGTTTTTTAAAATGAACTATTTTTGCCACTGAAAATTGAGAAGAACAATGGGATTATTTTTTTATTTCATCTGCATATAAATGGATCCAAAAGAGTTAGCAAGAAATATTGACATTAATGAATATGAATATAATCTGCCAGAAGACAGAATAGCACAATATCCGGCTGAAAAAAGGGATCATTCAATGTTACTTGTGCATAAAAACGGCAAAATCAGGAGTGATAAGTTCACCAATATATATAAGTATCTTCCTCCGGATACTATGCTGGTTTTTAATAATACACGAGTAATACGGGCCCGTATCTTGTTCCGGAAAAAAACCGGATCCAGCATAGAAATATTCTGCCTTGAACCAATATTGCCAGCTACTTATGACCAGTCACTCGGATCACATACAGCTGTGGAATGGAAATGTCTTGTCGGAAATTTAAAGAAATGGAAAACAGGCACGCTAAGTACCAGTTTTTTTTTCAACAATAAGGAATTCAAACTAAATGCTGAAAAAATAAGGCCATCAGGCCAGGCAATGATCATACGGTTCTCATGGGAACCGGAAGAAACAAGTTTTGGACGGGTTATTGAATCTGTTGGCCACATCCCTCTTCCACCTTATGTTAAAAGAGATGATGATGAACATGATTATTTAAGATACCAGACAGTATTTTCTGCAATTGATGGTTCGGTTGCTGCACCAACAGCAGGATTGCATTTCACAAAAGATCTGCTGGATAAAATTGTCAGTAAAGGCATACTCTGCACTGAACTTACTCTTCACACAGGAGCAGGAACATTCCGGCCGGTTAAAACAAATGATCTGTCTCTTCATGAAATGCACTGCGAACATTATATTATTACGCGAAAACTGATTGAATTGCTTCTTGAGAACAGGAATAAAGTCATTGCCTGTGGTACAACAAGTGTCAGAACACTGGAAAGCATATACTGGCTGGGAATAAAATTGCTATCTGATCCCGGCTCGTCCGGGCTGCCACTTTTTACAGACCAATGGGAACCCTATGGTAATAATTCGGATATTACAGTTGAAGAATCTTTAAAAACAGTGCTCAGGTTATTCCATGAAAAAAATTGCCAGGAAATTAATGCTTCCACTAAACTGATGATAATACCTGGTTATGAATTCAGGATGATCACAGGAATGATTACAAATTTCCATCTGCCTAAAAGCACTCTCCTTCTGCTTTTATCTGCATGGACCGGACCTGAATGGAAAAAGATCTACAAATTTGCACTGGAAAATAATTATCGTTTCCTCAGTTACGGAGACGGTTCACTACTAATGAAATAGGTGTTAATCATATATTTATGACAATTTGTCAATAAGATAAAATAATCCTTTGATATTAAAACGATTTTACCTTTATTCGTAAAAATTTTAATAAATGAATAACAACAATATACTAAAGCAGTTTAATTCCATATTCAGTGTTTTCATGGTGTTATTCTACATTGGCCTGGGAATTTTTCTCCTCTTTTATGCCGATAAGATGTTTAATATGGATAAGGCAATAAAAAATATAATGGGTGTTACCTTATTATTATACGGCATATACAGGATATTCGTAACCTATAGACAGATATCTGAAGCTTTTTTTTCAGGTAAAAATAATAATAACGACTAACTATATGTATAATAATCAAACAAATACATCTTGGCATAAGCTTTGCAGTATAGTATTCAGAAAGAATGATCAACTTTGATTTAGCATTATGACTATGAGTATAGTGAGATATTATCAAAAAATTATTAGCTTTGCAAACCAGAATCAGTTATTCATCCATAATTTTCAGGTGGGCAGAAACAAAAAATATATACAAAATACCTTTTACGGAGTTCTGATTACATGTTTTCTGTTAAGCTTATCCTCTTGCGGAGGTTCTTTTCAGGCACCGGCAGAATCACCGACACGTGGCAATATTACAATAACTTCAGATGAATCCTTCCAACCTCTTATTGATGCTGAAGTTTTTTCTTTTACACATCTCTATACCAATGCCGCTATTAAAGCACAATATAAACCGGAATATGATGTCATAAACGATTTTATGAATGATTCGGTAAAAGTGATTGTAACGAGCAAAAAACTGTCAGACGATCAAATAGAATACCTCAGGGAAGGTCTTGTTATTGCAAGAACTGTTACCTTTGCATATGATGCACTGGCTCTTGTCGTAAATAAGGCAAACAAAGACACTTTGCTTAAATATGAAGACATAAGGGACATCTTTCTGGGGAAAAAGAAAACCTGGAAAGAGTTGGATTCCGGATCTGATCTGGGAGATATAAGAGTGATTTTCGATAATACAAAATCAGCAAACGTCAGGTATTTTAAAGAGCTGTTTGAAATTGAGGGAAGCCTCCCGGATAATTTTTTTGCTGTTAACAATAATGAAGAAGTGATTAGTTTTGTTGAGAGAAACCATGATGCACTTGGTATCATCAGTGTTAACTGGATAAGTGACCAAGATGATCCCAAAGCAAGGAATCTCGCTGAACAGATCACAATAACCGGTATTTCAAGACCTTTTTTTAATGATAATTCTTACTATCGTCCTGATCAGGGTTGGATATACGACAGGTCCTATCCTTTTGTAAGAGAGGTCTATTTTATATCCAGAGAAACTTTTACCGGACTGGGTTCAGGCTTTATTCAGTGGGCAACTGCCGAACAGGGACAAAGGATTGTACTGAAATCAGGACTTGTACCGGCGACAATGCCTGTAAGGCTTGTTCAGATAAGGAATTAAATAGTTAACTGATTAAATAAAAATCTTAATAAAATATAAAAGAATAAAATAAAATTAATAACAGTTATCAGATAAATAAGAATAATTAGTATAATTGACATCAAAATAATTTGGAACCATGAAACGTATAAATTTAAAAAAGAGGTTTATTCTGATGGTTGCTGTTGCAGGATTAGTTGCAGGCAATGTTTTTGCACAGGATATTGAATCTGCAAAAGCACTGACAAACAGCGAAAATTATAATCAGGCTGCAGATATGTTACAGCAACTTATACAGAAAGAACCTTCAAACAGTAAATATCACTTCTTTCTTGGAGAAAACTACCTGCTTAGTTATTTCTCCGATACTATTTCAAACTCACTTGCTGAATTTACTCAGCAGGCAAAAGAAGCATTCCAGAAAGGAGTGGAAGCAAATCCCAATGATCCGTTAAACTATGTAGGACTTGCAAAAGTAGCTGCATATCTTGGAGATAATAATACTGCACAGGAAATGCGGACAAAGGCAAGGAGTCTTCTTCTTCCCTTTAGAAACCTGAGGAGGATCGATCCACCTGCTGATCAGTATGCATTTGCACTTGCAAAAATTGCCGAATCCCATCTGATAAACGGGAAAGTCGATACGGCTGCTGCTCTGCCTCATATCAGGGAAGCACTGAAAATAGATGCTAAAAACCCGGAAATTTATCTTATTGCAGGTGATATTTATATTGCAGGAGGTGATGGTTCCAATGCCATAAAAAATTATAATATGGCACAATACTATGATCCGGAGTCTCCCACCGCTGAAATGAAGATAGGTAATATATATATAAGAGGTAAAAGTCTGACTGCCGCCATGCCTCATCTTGAAAGGGCAATTGAAATAGACCCTGAATTTGCTCCTGCATACAGGGAACTGGGTCAGCTTTATTCCCTTGCGGGCCGTCACGAACAATCGAAAGAGTATTATCAGAAGTATCTTGATCTGAACCAAGGCAATATTCCTGCCCAGACAAGATATGTCACATCACTCTTTTATGCCAATGACTATGAAGAAGTAATCAAAAACGTTGAAGAGATCTTCAAAGTTGATAAATCAAGAACCTACATGAATCGTCTGGCAGGTTATTCAAGTTTTGAACTTGCTGCAAAGAATAAAAACGGCAATTATGATCAGGCATTTTCATACATGGATGAACTCTTTAATTCTCTTTCAGAAGACAGAATATTGTGGAAAGACCATTTGTATATGGCCAGAATTCTTATCAGAAAAAACCAGAATTATCTACAGTTGAAAGAACAAGGATCAGAAGAAGACATAGCAAAAGCTGAAGCCGAACTCGACAGGGCCTTTAGTGAATATGAAAAAGTATCAGAAATGAGACCTCAGGACAGAGCTGTCCTCAATGAAATGGCTACTTATTATTATAATTTCAGATTTTACAATAAAGCCGCTGAAACATGGACCAAACTCATTGATCCTCAAGGCGATAACCTCGATAGTTACATGCAGGTCGGAAGAGCCTACTATACAGGACAAGACTATGAAAAAGCAGATTCGATCTTCAGGGTAGTTCTGCAAAAATCACCGGATTATATTCCTGCTCATTTATGGTTAGCACGTACTGATGCAGGTATGGATCCTGAAAACAAGACAGATAATGCCAGGACGATGTTTATGAATCTGATCCACGCAGCTGAATCCGATTCTATAGGAAATAAAGCTGAAATAGCAGAAGCCCTGAGATTCCTTGGATCTTATTATCTTAATACAAACAATCATAGCATAGCCAGGGACTTCTACAACAGATTGCTCAATCTTGATCCTAATGATAAGAATAACAAAATAAGTGCATACAATGGACTTGGAGCAATTGAAATGATGTCTGTAAGTAACCAGAAAACAATAGAAGGGCGTCTTGCTGCCCTGGCCAGATCAAGAGAAGCATATCAGCAGATTCTGGCATTCGATCCTAACAATGCTTCTGCAAAAAGACAAATAGAATATGTCCGTGATTATGAAGCACAGGTAAGAAAAGGCATCAATCCCAACGAAATTAAAGGTGTTGTAAAGGATGCAGCCACAGGACAGCCCATACCATTCGCATCGGTTAGAATAAAGGATACTGCTGTGGAATGTCTTACAAATACCAGAGGAGAATATAAGTTTGAGATCCCACAGAGTTCAGAAATTCTTATATTCAGTGCCAAAGGATATCAGAATATTGAGGTGCCGGTTACAAAAAACAGAACATATAATGCTTCTTTGTCAAAATAGTAAACATACGAAGAAGTCTTTAATCGTTTAATTTCATAATTACAGCTTGCATCCTGCCGGACCATCATTGCAGGATGCAGTCTGTAATAAATTATCTGAAAATAAAGTATTTGGATTTAAAGCGAATAATCACTGTAAATAAATTTTTCATCAGTATAATTATATTATAAACTTTCAAAAATGTTCAATAATATTTTTTTCAAGTTGGAAAAAAAAAAATGATAATATATATTTGCGGATTGTTAAATCTTAAACCTAAACAAAATCGATAAAAATGAGTAAACAAGGAAGTTCGTTCAAAGAAGCACTGCAGAATATTTTTGCAGTAAGTGCTATTTTAATAGCTTTTGTGATATCCTATTTATTGTTCGTCAATGTAATGGGTAATCCAGTTAATTTTGAAGGTGGTAATCCTCAGGGCCATGCTCTTCAGGGAAACTATCTTGGAATAGTTTACAAAGGTGGAGCTATTGTTCCGGTTCTGATGACCTGTGTTCTTACACTTTTCATTTTTGTAATTGAAAGGCTTATTACCTTATCAAGAGCAAAAGGTAAAGGCAGACTGAATTCATTCGTAAAACAACTTCAGATTCTTCTTGAAGAAGACAGAATTGAAGAAGCTGTTGAAGCATGTGACAAGCAAAAAGGATCCCTTGCAAATGTTATGAAAGCAGGTTTAGTCCGTTACCGTGATCTTCAGCAGGACAAAGAACTGGAAAAAGACCAAAAAATACTTTCAATCCAGAAATCATTCGAGGAAGCAACTGCTCTTGAGCTGCCTATGCTATCAAGAAACATGGTTATTTTCTCAACCCTTGCATCTGTATCAGTGTTGATCGGATTGATCGGAACTGTTCTCGGTATGATCCGTGCTTTTGCCGCTCTTGCCCAATCAGGTGCACCTGATGCTCTTGCTCTTTCACAAGGTATATCTGAAGCACTTGTTAACACCGCATTCGGGATCACAGGTTCAACCCTCGCAATTCTTGCATTTAACTATTTCTCGTCTTACATTGACGCCTACACATTCAAGATTGATGAAGCTGGTTTCAGCCTGACACAAAATTTTGCTGCATCCTTAAAAAATGCGTAACTTTGATTTATCCTCAAGGATTAATCATTTAATCAAAAACAGTAATGCCAAAGATTAAATTACCGACAAAATCACCCAGAATCGACATGACGCCGATGGTTGATACTTTCTGTGTAATTCTTATATTCTTGTTATTAACATCACAGATGCGACAACCGGAACCGGTAAATGTTGATATGCCTTTTTCAATATCAGAAACTCCTATTCCTGATTTCAATTCCATGACATTCCTTATTGGTGACGAGGGCGAAGTATTCTTCAATGTTGATAACGGAGAAGATACTGCTTTCCAGTTCAGAAGAAAGATCCTTGATGCCATGGCAGAACAATATGAAATTGAATTTAACAATCAGGAAAAGGACTTATTTGAGAGATATCCTTCCCCTATTGGTGTTCCAATACAACAATTGAAAGATTTTCTGAATGCTGATGCCTCGGCAAGGAAAGGTATGGAAACTGGTATTCCGTTGGATTCTACTGACAATCAACTTGCAATGTGGATCTTATTTTCACGGCAGGAAAATCCCAATGTCAGAGCAACCATCAAAGCCGATTCCAATACTGAATTTCCTGCTATAAAAAAGGTTCTTGAAATACTCCAGGACAACCGTGTAAATAGGTTTAACCTGGTAACAAGCCTTGAAGCAGTAAGAATTAACCTAGACGAAATACAACAGTGATATGGCAGAAATAGTTCAAGCGGAAAAAGGAGGAGGAAATAAGAAAAGGGCTAAGAAGATCCTCCCTCATATGGATATGACCCCTATGGTGGACCTTATGATGTTATTGATAACATTCTTTATGCTTACCACCTCCCTTAGTAAATCTAAGGTTATGGAAATCACTCTTCCTGAAAAACTTAAAGATGAATCTGCTGCACCACCTAAGATATCTGCCAGCCGTACCCTAAATATTCTTCTCGGACCCGATGACAGAATATTCTGGTACCCCGGCGGTGTGGATGCAGAAGATTATGATAACCTGCCCCCTGTAACTGAAACAGACTATAGTGCTGAAGGTATCAGGGCTCTTCTACTCGACAGGAACAGGTTTCTTGCCAGGAAGATAAACGAATTCGAACAACAGGTACTTGAAGGGAAAATAAGAATATCCCGGGATTCGCTTCAAAAGGCTACAAGCCAAATGAAAACAGATGATGACACCGGACCTATTGTTCTGATTAAAGCTCATGACGAAGCTAACTATGGTAACTTTGTTGATATTCTTGATGAAATGAATATTTGTGGGATTGCCCGCTACACATTCATGGATATCGCATGGTACGAAACACAGATGGTAAATAATGCTGTTGGAAGAACAACCACAGCCTCTGCCAATTAAACCCGTAAACCTTAATGAAGAAGATGGCAAAAGAAAAAATAAAAGCCCCAAGCTTTGACGACATTGTGTTTGAGTTGAGGAATAAGGAGTACGGAGCTTACAGATTACGTAAAAAATACAATCGCAATGTAATAATTGCAATTTTTGCTGCAACTATTATTTTTGCTACTGCAGTTATTACACCATATCTTAACGCAAAATCTGCAGCAGGTAGTCAGGTAAAACGTGAAGAGACCCAGGTTGAAATAGTAATGGAAAACCTTGATCAACCAACTGAAACGGTTGCTCCTCCACCGCCTCCTCCACCTCCTCCAACAGAGACAGTGACGACTACAAGATATGTGCCTCCTGTCGTAGTTGACTCCGTTAAACCTGAAGAAGAAGTTCAGCTTATGACTGCCGATCAGGCTATAGCTACAGTTCAGGATGGTGATGTTTCAGATCTTGATTTCACAGTAATTGAAGAAGTACAGGAAGAAATACAGGAAGAAGAAGCTGAGCCTGAACCTTTTGTAGTTGTTGAGGAAATGCCTATGTTCCCAGGTGGTGAAATAGAACTCCTTTCATGGCTTAGTTCGCATATTGACTATCCTGAATCCGCTAAGGAAAATAATATCCAGGGTAGAGTAATTGTCAGATTCTGTGTAACCTCAAAGGGCACAGTTAATCAGGTAAGCGTTGTTAGTGGTGTGGATGCTGATCTTGATGCCGAAGCTGTAAGAGTAGTAAGTTCACTTCCTGAATTCAGACCAGGCAGACAGGGTGGAAAACCTGTACCTGTATGGTACACCGTACCTATAACATTCAGACTTCAGTAAGAACTCCTTATTGATCATAAAAAAAGACCGGGAAGCTTACCCGGTCTTTTTTTATCCGATTATATGATACTATTGATAATCAATCATCTCTTTTCCCAGCAAAGACACAAAATCATCAATCTCTTTTTCAGTTGTGTCCCAACTGGCCATAAGTCTGTATTCAGAAATGGCCTCATCCCATGGATAGAAAAAATACTTCTTCTGTAGCTTTTCTGCAACTTCAGGTGGAATTATTACAAATACACCATTTGACTGAACCTCCTGAGTAATACGTAAATTACTGATAACAGATAATTTTTGGGCAAATACTTGTGCCATTCTGTTTGCATGAGAAGCTAATGACTTCCATAAATCATCTCTGAAATAGGCAATATACTGAGCTGATATATATCTCATCTTTGAAGCCAGATGCATACCTTGTTTTCTAATGTATTTGAAATCCCTGCTTAAGCCTTTTCGTAAGAAACAAACTGCCTCGCCTGCCATCATTCCATTTTTTGTTCCACCAAATGATAATAAATCAACACCTGCATCAGTTGTAATCTCTCTAAAAGACAGATTCAGACTTACTGCAGCATTTGCCAGTCTGGCACCATCCATATGCAACAGCATTCCTCGGGAATGGGCATACCCGGCTAATTCAGTTATCTCCCCAACAGTGTAGACAGTCCCCATCTCAGTAGACTGGGTAATTGAAATAATTTTTGGTTGCGAGTGGTGTTCAAAATCAAATCCATGCATATGTTTTTCTATCATACCTGGAGAAATTTTACCATTACTGGTATCAACTGTTAAGACCTTACAACCTGTGAACTTTTCAGGTGCACCACATTCATCCTGCTCAAGATGAGCTGTATTGGCAGTAATAACGGAATACCAGGACCGGGTTACAGCAGTTATGCCCAATACATTGGCCGCTGTGCCGGTAAGTACAAAATAAGTTTCCGTCTCAGGTCCAAGCTTTTCCCTGAACAACCCTAAAGCTTTTTCAGTGAATTTATCAGCCCCGTAACCTATTGCATGACCCTTATTACACAACTCAATTTCTTTAAGAATTTCAGGATGAACCCCGGAATTATTATCACTTGCAAATCCTTTTCTGCTTTCACTATAGTTCATTCTCTTAATATATAACCCTACATGAAGCAAAATGAAGAACATTTCAGATCTGAGGGCAGTTAAATAACTATTTATTATTGTATTTTTTCTTCTTTTTTGAAGATAAGAGCATCAGTATACCAAATATCAGCATTATCAGTCCCATTATGATGTTGACGTTTATGCCAAGGGATTTCTGATACATTCCAGCATCTGAGACAGTGAAGATGCCATAAGTTGTAATCAATACGCCAAGTATTGAAAACATCAAACCTATAGGTATTCTAATATCTACCATTTTTTTTCCTCCTACCAGAATATTATGCTTAATACAATACAGATAATTCCTACTATAATTGCCAGGCTGGCAGGTCTTTTATGCCAGGGCAGGTCTTTATCAACCTCATGAGGCGTAAGAGAATATACCAGACCTTTCAGCTCATCATCAGATTTCGTCTTTTTAGTCATTAACGATAATCCTACAGTCAGGATTGCACTTACTGAAAATGCTATTATTGCTGTCCAGAAATTCTGAGCCATCTCAACCGGATATGTATGAATATGCCCCAGCCATCCACCTTTAAACAAGGTGTTTGCTCCTTCCGGGGCTGTCAGTCCATGATGGGCCAGTGCAATCAGGAAACCTGTAAGAAGACCCGTGAATGCAGCATGACCCGTTGTTCTTTTCCAGAACATTCCCAGGAAGATCACAGCAAAAAGAGGAGCGTTGATCATACTGAAAATTGTCTGGAGGAAATCCATGATATTCCCAAATTTGCTTGCGATATAAGCTGCAGCTATACTCAATAAAACACCTGCAATTGTGGTTATCTTTCCGACATTCAGATAATGTTTATCATCAGCTTCAGCATTGTCAGTTCTCTTCCGTATATAACTCTGATAAATATCATAAGTCCATACGGTATTAAACGCAGAAACATTCCCTGCCATACCCGACATAAAAGAAGCCAGTAATGCCGTAATGCCAAGACCCAGTACTCCTGCAGGCAGATATTGCTTTAACAGCATTATTATAGTATAGTCATAAATGGGATTGCCTGCCGTATCCAGTGGTAAAATAAAGTTTTTTGAAGGATCATTAAAGAGGACCAGTGCTATTATTCCGGGGACAATAATCAGGAATGGCAGAAACATTTTTGGAAAAGCTCCAATCAATGGAACCTTTCTAGCAGCTATCTTGGATTCTGCAGCAAAAGCTCTTTGAACAATAAGAAAATTTGTACACCAATAGCCGAACGAAAGGACGAAACCAAGACCAAACAGTATTCCGAACCATTCCACTCCCATAGGATTCTGATGAATATTTGAAGTATATTTCCATGTAGTTGTCCATGCATCAGGAGCATAACCACCGGCTGCTGCTATGGGTTCCAGCCCTTCTTTCAATCCTCCCCATCCTCCAACATCCATAAGGCTAAGGAATACAAGGGGCAATAAACCGATAATTATTATAAAGAATTGAAGTACTTCATTATAAATCGCCGATGATAACCCTCCCAGATATGTATATACCAGCACTATGATAGCTGACAACCACAAGCTTAAATTATAATCCCAACCCAATACATTTTCCATCAGTATTGCGAGTGCATACATCGATATTCCGGATGCCAGGATTGTCATGACTGCAAAGAGAATCGCATTCAGTCCCCTTGTCTTCTCATCAAAACGGAGTTTTAAAAACTCAGGAACAGATCTTGCTTTTGATCCGTAATAAAAAGGCATCATAAAGAGAGCCAGAAAAATCATTGCCGGGATTGCTCCAATCCAGTAAAAATGTGTTTGCAACATCCCATATTTCATTCCTGATCCCGCCATCCCCATAACTTCCAGAGCACCCAGATTAGTGGAGATGAAAGCCAATCCGGCAACCCAGGCAGGGATTGATCTTCCGGCCTCAAGAAAGGCATTGGCGTTCTTCATGTATTTGCGCAAAAACCAACCAATGGCAAGTACGAAAATAAAATAGATCATTATTATTGAATAATCTATCCAGCTAAGTTCAACTTTCATAATCAGTGGATTTTAATTACAATACCAGAGTTTAGAAATCACATCAAATAATTTATCATCATCAAGATATCAGTAAAAATACATTTTAAGATTGATTTTTAAATAAAAGAATAAAAATATTTACCTTGTTAGTTTCCCCCGGGATCAGTCTCTGCACATATTCTGTTAATACTTATCTTTGCATACAGAATATGCAGACAACACGTTATTTTATTTATATCTCGTTCAAGGGAAGTGACTATCATGGATGGCAGATGCAACCCAATGCTGTAACTGTTCAGGGAGTTGTTGAAAATGCCCTCAGTACAATTCTTGGTAAAAAAACTGCTATTACAGGAGCAGGCAGAACTGATTCAGGAGTGCATGCCCGTATCTTCTGTGCACATTTTAATTCTGAATCACCACATCTTTCAGAAAACATGTCACTTATATACAGACTTAACTCTTATCTCCCAAAGGATATTTCTGTACTACGGTTATCAAGAGTGTATCCCGATGCCCATGCAAGGTTCAGTGCTCTTTCCAGAACATACAAATACTATATAACAAGAACAAAGGATCCTTTTAGTGAAGATTTTTCATGGTTTTTACAAAATGATGCCGACCTGGATCTGATGAACAGGGCATGTGTTGTTTTGATGAAATATACAGATTTTACCAGTTTCAGCAGGCTTCATACAGATGTAAAAACCAATGAATGCATAATATCTCAGGCTTTTTGGGAACAACATTCAGGGAAATTGATTTTCACAATTAAAGCTGACAGATTTCTCAGAAATATGGTAAGGGCAATTGTAGGCACAATGATACAGGTTGGGAAGGGGAAAACAGATATTATGGAGTTTGAAAGAATCATTCTGGCCAAAGAACGTTCAAAGGCTGGCATGTCAGCTCCTGCCCAAGGGTTATTTCTTGAAGAAATAGAATACCCCTCTGAAATATTTATCGACAATGATCTGCCGGAAGATGCAACAGAAGAGATTATCATTGAGTAGGTGAAAAAAAACTTTTAAATATCCGGATCATTCCATATCTCCCATGAACGTTCAGCCTGTAGAAATAACATTTTCAACCCGGTAATTATTTTACAGCCCCTCTCCTCTCCCCGTTTTAAAAACAAGGTCATTTCAGGATTGTATACCAGATCAAAAAGAATATGGTTTTCATTCAACAATCCATAGTTAATAGCAGGCAGTGATGAGATATCCGGATACATACCCAAAGGAGTAGTATTAACTATGATACTGGTTTTTTCAATAAGCTCCTTATCCACATCTTCATACTGTAATATCCCTGTTTTTCGCGTTCGCGAAACATTTATTACATTCAAACCAAGACTTTTCAATACATAAATAACAGCTTTTGCTGCACCTCCTGTTCCGAGCACAAGAGCACCTTTCAGTTCTGCATTTATAAAGGGCAATAATGACTCCCTTATACCATATACATCACTATTAAATCCAGATATAATCACAGAACTATCTTTTCTGCTTATTTTCAATACATTAGCAGCTCCAATCTCATCAAGACAAGGTTCTTTTACATTAAGATATTTAAGGACGTCAGTTTTCCAGGGTATTGTAACATTCAGACCGGATATTTCGGGATCATTTTCAAGGATAACCGGTAAGATGTCAATTGACTCAACAGGATAATTATCATAAGAACAATCGCTTATATTTTCTCTCCTGAATTTTTCAGTGAAATATTTTTTTGAAAACGAATGACCGAGGGGGTAACCTATCAGACCATATTTTCTCATATCAACATCATTGGTGGAGATTGAATGAAATATGAATAACAAAAATTATATTATTATTTATTCCTGAGGTTTTCCGGAAGAAAATCAAAAAATGTGTCACCACGCAATCCCAGTCTGAGTGATTCCAGAGGTATTATCTCTGTTGGTGGAATATTACCAAGGTTAACATTAGGGCCAAAATTCTTTATAAACCATACCTGTTGTGATTTCAAAGGAGCTTCCCAGATAACATTATCAAGTTTAACATTATCTGATATAGCATTTATGATTGTCATATTTGCTGATCCGTCTGCATTATATATTCCAGTCGTCCCTGATTCCCGTGCTTCGGCAATTACTTTTACCGAACCTGCCTCTAGTTCGGCTTTCATCATTGAAACCCATTCTTCAGGTGTATAAATGATTTCCTTTTTTTTGGAGCCAACTTCAGAGATAACTGAGCCTCTTTTAGCCAGTTCACTGATATATTCAAGTTTACGGGCATGATCAATGTCGTAAGAACCATCTGATACTTCCACGTACTCTATTTCATTATCATCAATAAATTTCAGAAAATCCCTGAACATATCACGAACTAAAAAAGCTTCAAACAGAGTTCCTCCGAAATAAGGCATCACTCCTGCTTTTTTATATAGACGTATTTTTTCGGGTAATCCGGGTGTAATTAATGCTGTCCCAAAGCCCAGTTTTACAAAATCGGTGTATTCACTACCTATTGATATAAAATCTTCAGCTTCTCTTAAACTGAGACCTTTATCCATAACCATAGTTATACCTGTATTCCTGGGTTTTACAGGACGCTCAGGCAGAAAATCAAGTATTTTTTTCATGTTTCAATTTAGTTTCCGGCTTTAGTATTTAAATCAATCCGTAATTTGAGAGGAGTTTCTTTATGGGTTTTGTTTTCAGTTTCTCTGGAAACAGATCAGAATATTCTGAAAACAGATCTCTTCCTGCTTCGAGGGCCAGGACAAGATGTCTGGAAACTTTTTCTGTATTTTTGCCATGGAGATAAAAAGAAGCGAGCAAATAGTTTATACCGGGTATATTGCCTGTTATCTGATAAGCATGTTCAAGATAAGGGATAGCCTTGGAAGCCAGATTCTCCTTAAGTATTATACCTCCCAAAACTGACCACACCTCATCACAATATATGTCTATTTTCAATGCTTCTCTGAAACAGCTCATTGCGGTTTTAAGTTCACCCTGTATATAATGTGATTTACCAAGCAGATACCAATATTCCGGATTCTCATCATCTAATTTCACAGCTTTTCTGAAGAAAATAAGACTGTCAGAAACATTGCCTGAATTCATTTCAATAATACCCAGTCCGAACCATGGATCAGCAAATTCAGGAGCTAATTCAATAGCATCCTGGTAGTATTTTCTTGCGAGAACATAGTCTTTTGCTTTTTCGTAGCACTCACCCAGATAGGTCATAGCTTCGAAGCTGTCAGGCTCATTCTCAAGATATTCATGATAGACCTCAATAGCTTCTTTATACCGTCCGAGATTACTCAGGATATTACCTTTATTAAAAAGTGCAAAGGAATTCTGCGCATTGATAGCAAGTGCAAAATCATAGGCTTCAAGAGCCTTCTCCTCTCTTTCTGTTTTATTATAAATTATACCCAGGTTATACCACGCACTATCGGAGAAAGGTTCTTCTTCAAGGTATTTCAGATAATAAACAATACTGTATTCATAATTTTCAACTTTCTCATATGCATAAGCCAGGTCATACAAATGAGCCTTGAAATCAGGTTCAAGCTCAATCAGTCTGAGCATATATGGTATAAGTTGCTCATAATAATTAAGGTTTTGCAGGACTGTAACAATAGAAAACAGAATATTTTCAATTTCTTCTGAATCAAGGTTTAGTGCAAAATCGAACATTTTTTTTGCACCCTGAACATCTCCTAAAATCCCCAGAGCTGTGCCCTTTGCTATATATATCTCGTGATTACCCGGTTCAATGTTTTCAAGCCGTTTTAGTATTTTAAGAGTTTCAACAGCGCGACCTTTATCAAGAAGAACTCTTGCTTTTCTCAACTGGATAGAAACAGAATTGGGATGTTGCTGTGAAGCAAGTGCAGCTGCTTCATAAGCTTTTCCTGCATTATTATTGTCAATATAATAATCAATAATTGACTCAAATTCAATGACATCAAAGAAATACTTTTCGTTATTTCTTTTCATCCTCTCAAATTTAAGGACTGCCTCTCTGACTTCTTCTTCCCAATGATATCCAAACTTGTCCTCTTCCATAACAATCTTGATTACGATACAAAATTAATATTAATTTCCAGACACCTTATATCGTAAATATCCAGTTATTAACAATTTAACATTTTTTTAAACCCCTAACAGTCAATTTGGTACATTATTATTTTTTTTTTTACATTTTTTACGCAACCTTAGGCTTAGAAAATTCATCTTTGACATAGGAACAAAGGGTAATTACCCAATACCCTATATACCCTAGAATAACCTAAATTCTACCTCAGAGAAACCGGACGATTTGCCCGGTTTTTCATTTTACGCTTTTTTAATATATTTGTATAGCTTAACAATTCCTTATGAAAAAGCTTTTAGCATCTTTCCTCCTGATATATAAATTATTCTTTCTTGTTTTGTTTTGTTTCGCATCCTGCAAAAAGACTGAAGACCCCATAAAATTTCCACAAGGCACTTTTCCTGATTCAACTATTGCTCTTAATAGTATCAATTCCGGTTTTGATGACCTTGACCTGACTAATATTGATCTGGTACTTGATGAAACTGATGAGGAATCATATCTGCTTCATGGTGATATATTTGCTCTTTTATCAACTAACAGGGAGAATTCAGGGGAACAGTTTGACCTTATTCAGTGCATGATCACATTTGAATGGGATCAGACTGACGGGACCTTTACACTGAACACCAACACTGGGAATAATACATTCATTGAGGAACTAACAGGAACTGCAAATACACCAATGGATGATCTGGGTCCATATCGCCGTTTCAGCTCATTTGATGGTTATGAATACTTGATCCTTAGCTCAGAAAATACCAGTGGCAATCTTGATATTTTCTATTTAATGAACATGCCGGTCACAGGGTCATTCCCTGCATCTGTAATGGGGCCTTATCCTGTCAATCTCATTAATACTGTATATAATGACAGCTATTTTTGTTTTGACACCAGTCTTGACAGTGCTTATTTCTCATCCGACAGAGAAGGCAATTATGACATATACCTGAATATCAGGCCTCCAGGAACAGCCCCTAATACCTGGTTTGACAGTGATTTTGAAGCAGCACAGAAAGTTGACAGCTTAAACAGCAATGCAGAGGATAATTGTCCTATGGTATACAAAAGGCTTATGGTCTTTGCTTCCAACAGAGAAGGAGGAATGGGAGGTTATGATCTCTATTACTCAAAATTTGAGAACGGAAAATGGAACTCGCCTGTTAACTTCGGACCCGGCATTAACACCTCACATGATGAGTTCCGTCCTGTTATCGGTACTCATGCAGATTTTTCAAACCATTTTATCATTTTCTCTTCCAACAGGCCGGGGAATTCCGATTCCTTCAACCTGTATTTTGCCGGCATTGATATTTAATACTCCCTGAAATTTATCAGATTTTATTTTGTTTTGCAGCTAACAAAGTATTTCTCAGGAGTGAGACTCTCGTCATGGGCCCCACTCCTCCCGGCACAGGGGTTATAAAAGAGCATTTAGGTGCTACATTTTCAAAATCAACATCTCCAGCCAGTCTCCATCCGGAACGCATTTTTTCATCTCTGATTCGTGTTGTACCAACGTCTATAACCACAGCTCCTTCCTTCACCATATTCTCTGTTACAAAACCTGGTGATCCGAGTGCGGCAATTATAATATCAGCTTTTCTGACTATATTACCAATATCAGTTGTACGGCTGTGAACAACAGTCACAGTAGCATCGATACCTTTTTGTGACATTAAAATACTAACAGGCCGCCCGACAATATTACTCCGTCCTATAACCACACAGTTTTTACCTGATGTCTCAATCTTATACCGTTTAATTAATTCCATAATCCCATAGGGAGTGGCAGGCAGGAAACCCGGAAGCCCGAGTACCATTCTTCCCAGATTAACAGGATGAAAACCGTCCGCATCCTTATCTGGATTAATTGCCTGAATTATTTTATTTTCAGATATATGATCAGGTAATGGTAGTTGTACAATAAAACCATCTAAACCGGAGTCTGTGTTCAGTTCTTCTATTTTAGAAATAATCAGTGATTCTTCAACACTATTCTTATATGTCAGTAATGTTGAATCAAAGCCTACTTCATGGCAATCTTTCACTTTATTTTTCACATAGGTCTGGCTCGAGGGGTCATCACCAACCAGTATTGCAGCAAGATGAGGGATCTTTTTTCCGTTCCGTTTAATTATTTCAACCTCTGAAGCAATTTCTTTTTTTATTGAGGCTGCAACTTCTTTACCGTTAATAAGTGTGTACATGATTTATTTATTTTCTACCCAGTAATTTTGAGGCATTCCCTCCTGATTTAGTGACCATCTTCATCATTTTACGGGTTTCATCAAACTGTTTCACCAGTTTATTTACTTCCTGAACAGATGTCCCGCTTCCTGACGCAATCCTTTTTCTCCTGCTTCCGTTTAATAATGCAGGCATGGACCTCTCATCGGGTGTCATGCTTCTGATAATAGCCTCTATTCCCTTAAATGCATTATCATCAATATCGAGGTCTTTTACTGTTTTCCCTACACCGGGGATCATAGCCATGAGATCCTTAACATTCCCCATTTTCTTTATTTGCTGAATCTGGTTAATAAAATCATTGAAGTCAAACTGATCCTTAGCAATTTTTTTCTGAAGCTTTCGTGCTTCTTCTATATTATATTGTTCCTGCGCTTTTTCAACAAGAGTGACAATATCTCCCATCCCCAATATCCTGTCGGCCATTCTTACCGGATAAAAGAGATCAATTGCGTCCATCTTTTCTCCAGAACTCACAAATTTGATGGGTTTGTTCACTACTGATCTTATGGAGAGAGCTGCCCCACCACGAGTATCACCATCCAGCTTAGTCAGCACAACACCATCAAAATCAAGCCTGTCATTGAACTCTTTTGCTGTATTTACTGCATCCTGTCCTGTCATGGAATCAACCACAAAAAGTATTTCATGCGGATTAACAGCGTCTTTAATGGAAGATATTTCCCTCATCATTTCCTCATCAACGGCCAGACGTCCGGCTGTATCAATAATTATCACATCATTGCCGTTTTTCCTCGCTTCCCTGACTGCATTCTTTGCTATCTGAACAGGATTTTTATTACCGTCCTCAATGTAAACAGGTATTTCTGTTTGTTCTCCGATTATTTTAAGCTGTTCAATAGCTGCTGGTCGATATATATCACAGGCAGCAAGCAGAGGGTTTTTACTCCTTTTGCTTTTAACCCATTTTGCAAGCTTCCCGCTAAAGGTTGTTTTTCCTGAACCCTGTAAGCCGGCTATAAGAATAATTGCAGGATTGATTTTAATATTAATATCGGTCTGGTCGCCTCCCATGAGCTGTGCCAGTTCATCATGAACGATCTTCACCATCATCTGTGAAGGGTTAACCGAATTGAGAACCTCCTGACCCAGTGCTTTGGCTTTAACTGTATCTGTGAATTGCTTGGCTATTTTAAAATTAACATCCGCATCAAGAAGTGCCCTGCGTACATCCTTAAGAGTCTCTGCTATATTTATTTCAGATATCCTACCCTCACCTTTTAGAATTTTAAAGGACTTCTCCAGACGTTCACTTAAACTTTCAAACATGTTGTATTATTTGGTCTTGATTAAACAATAAAAATATATTTTACATACGTTCAGGCATCTCTATACCCAATAACCACATGGCAGTATTCAACACTTCACTGGTATACTTTGAGATTGCAAGACGGAAATTACGTACCCGTACATCCGTTTCACTTAATATTGAATAATCATGATAAAACTGGTTAAACTCTTTTGCCAGATCGTAACAATAATTTGCTAATAAAGCAGGAGAATAAACTGCTGCTGCTTCTGATACAATAGCCTGAAATCTGCGAAGCTGCCTGACCAGGTCTATTTCCTTCTCTCCTCCTTTCATTTCTGAAAGGATTGTATTGTTGAATTTAATGCCCATTTGCTCACCTTTTCTGAATACTGACATTATTCTGGCATAGGTATATTGTATAAAAGGACCTGTATTACCGTTAAAATCAATTGATTCAGTTGGGTTGAAGGTCATATTTTTACGGGGATCTATTTTCAGAATAAAGTATTTCAGCGCTCCTAAACCAATTTTTCTGAATATCTCTTCTTTCTCTTCGTCATTATAATCACCCAGTTTCCCAAGCTGTAAAGACACTTCCCGTGCCGTTTCTTTCATTTCTTTTATCAGGTCGTCTGCATCAACAATTGTACCTTCGCGCGATTTCATTCTACCTTCAGGCAGTTCAACCATACCGTAAGAGAAGTGGTGCAATCCCCCTGCCCATTTATAGCCCATTCTGGCAAGCACTGCCTTAAGAACCTGAAAATGATAATTTTGCTCATTACCAACAACATACAGACATTTGTCAAATTTGTATTCCTGCTGTCTTAATACAGCTGTTCCAAGATCCTGGGTCATATACACTGCAGTCCCGTCAGACCTGAGAAGGAGTTTTTGATCAAGCCCCTCGCTGGTAAGGTCCACCCAGATAGATTTATCTTCCATCTGATACATTATCCCATCTTTTAAGGCAGCCTGCACTAAATCCTTTCCAATCTTATATGTATCAGATTCATAATAGATTTTATCAAAATTAACTCCCAGTGCCTCATATGTTTTATTAAAACCGTCATACACCCATGAGTTCATTTTTTTCCACAATTCTATTATTTCTTTATCTCCTGCTTCCCATTTCAAAAGCATCTCCCTTGCTTCCATTAACAGAGGAGCAGAATTTTTTGCCTCGCCCGGTTCTACTCCCTTCGACATAAGTTCTTCTGCCTGAAACTTATACATTTTTTCAAAAAGAACATAGTACTTTCCTACAAGATGATCTCCCTTGATTCCTGAAGATTCAGGAGTCTCTCCATTTCCATATTTCTGCCATGCCAGCATAGACTTACATATATGTATACCCCTGTCATTGACAATATTTGTCTTTATTACTTTATGTCCGCAGGCAGACAATAACCTGTAAAGCGAAAAGCCCAGAAGATTATTCCGGATATGCCCCAGATGAAGAGGCTTATTTGTATTTGGAGAAGAATACTCAACAAGTATGACTTCAGGATTTTTAACACGACAATTCTTCAACAAATCAGTTTCAGCCATCATTCCGGCAAAATATGAGATCCACCACTTATCAGATATCTCTATGTTCAGGAACCCTTTGATAACATTGTATCCTGATATTTCAGGTGAAGAATCCATTAGCTGACTGCCTATCATCTCTCCCGTCTTTTCCGGAGTATTCTTGGAAAACTTTAACAGCGGAAACACTATCAGGGTAAAATCTCCTTTAAAATCTTTACGGGTTTCCTGAATCTGGATAAGATCATCATTGACCTCGGCATTGTAAAGTTCCTTAATAACTCTACGTATATTTTCCTTTAAAAAAATCTCCATTCCTTAAAAATATTACAGGTCACAAAGATAATATTTTAAAGATTGGCCTATAAGAAACCTTTATTAGAATATTTATAATTGCATTGATCAGTTACAGATATTAGTTTTCAGGCACCTTCTTTCTACTAATTAACATTTTTTTTTGACTATTGGGGATTTCTTTTTGATAAAAAATGTTAAAAAAAAAGAAAAGTTATTATACATTTGGTATATAATCATTAAAGGGAGTATTATAATCTAATTCAATATCTTCAGGTGGATTTAAAAACCATATATATCGAGTCAGGACAAAAGACCCCGCAAATTGATCTTAACCATTTGACCGGAGAACTTATTTTTTCAGGAAAATCGATACTGGAAAATCCCGCAAAACTATATGAAGGAATTCTTGAATGGGTTCAGGAGTATATCAATACTCCCAGACAAACCACAAACCTGCGTCTGAATATTGAATATTTTAACACTGCCTCCGTAATATGGCTTGCGAAAATTGTCAAAGCCCTTTGCGGAATGAAACAACCCGATAATACACTTATTATTCATCTGTATTTTGATATAGAAGAATTTGACAGTATGGAGACAGAGGATTTGAAAGAAGCTTTAAGTCCTGTACTCGATATGGTTGGCACTCCGACAATAAGCATGGGAATAAAAGTATACGGAACAGATGAAAATGGAAATATTCTCAAAGAATCCATGGTTCTTGTATAATAATCCCTGACTTTTTTACTTATAATTCCTTTTCTGATTTTTTTGCTATAACTTTATTTCCCGTAACAATAGAAATATTATGCGGATTTTTTTTGTTGTATCATTGTTATTAACTATTAGCATAATGGAAGTATTTTCCCAGGATAAATCAACCGACAGAAAACCTTATGCTGCAGGAAGATTTTACTCTGCAGATAAAGAGACACTTACCAGGGATATCGCAGTATTATTTAATAATTGTAAAAAGACCCCTCAGGAAAACCATGTCAGAGCATTAATTGTACCTCATGCAGGATATGTTTATTCAGGTAAAATAGCCGCAGCTGCCTTTTCTGCAACTCCAAAAGAAACACCTTACAAAAATATTTTCATAATAGGCTCCAGCCATGTCCGTGCCTTTAATGGTGCATCAGTATACAACACAGGTGACTTTATAACACCTCTTGGCAGAGCAAAAGTAAACCTTAATATTGCCAATAAACTTAAAACTGAGAACAAGGTATTCAGATTTCCTGTTGATGTCCACCTGAATGATCATAATCTGGAATTACAAATTCCTTTATTTCAATATTATTATACCAGAGAACCTGAAATTGTTCCAATCATGATAGGAACAAACAGCACCAAACTGATCAGGGATATAGCCGAAGCATTACGCCCCTGGTTCACCCCTGACAACCTTTTTGTTATAAGCAGTGATTTCTCACACTATCCTCATTACAATGATGCTGTTGAAATAGATAATATAACAGCTGAAGCCCTGACTTCCGGAAATCCTGAAAAATTCCTGACCATGCTTGAAGAAAATTCTTCCCGTAATATTCCAGGACTTGCAACCAGTATGTGTGGCTGGACATCAGGTTTGACTCTTCTTTACCTCGCAGAAAGCGATAAAGATTTGGAATTTATAAGAATAGACTATTGCAATTCCGGCGATTCAGAATATGGGGAAAAAAATGAAGTAGTCGGGTATCATGCAATTTCTCTTGTTGAAAAAAATAAAACCAAACATTTAGAAACAGAATCTTCTGAAGAATTTTCTTTTACAAAAGAAGAGAAAGATATTATCTTTTCTATTGCAAGAAACAGCATAAGATCAATGCTCGATAAAAACAAGACAAGCCCGTTGAACGATATTCATATCCCTGAAGCCTTAAAAAAGCAATATGGTGCTTTTGTAACATTAAAAATCAATGGCAATCTCAGGGGTTGTATAGGAAGATTTATCTCAACTGATCCTCTTAATGAAGTGATACGGGTATCTGCTCTGTCATCTGCTTTTGAAGATCCGCGTTTTAATCCGCTTACAAAAACAGAATTCGAAAAAACCGATATTGAAATTACTATACTGGGCCCTCTTAAGAGGATCCATAATCCCCGGGAAATTATTCTTGGCAAACATGGTATCTACATAAAGAAAGGCGTGCGCTCAGGCACAATGCTGCCACAGGTAGCAATAGAAAACGGATGGACTGTGGAAGAGTTTCTTGGCTATACATCGAGAGATAAGGCCGGTATTGGATGGGACGGATGGAAAAGCGCTGAATTATACATCTATGAGGGACTCGTTCTTGAAGAAAACAGGAATTGATTATGTACCATGTTACAGGAACAGTTATTATAGTCTCCTTTTTATATCTGACAAGCTTTGGGCTTTACAGACTCGGTATATTTTCACTCAACACACACAGAAAGATATGGAATACAATACTTGCCACTGCATTCCTTTTCACTGCTCTTGCCGGAGTGGTTCTTGCTCTTCAGATAAACTATAAATGGGATGTTCCTGTTATTGATCTTTTACTCAGTTGGCATGTCGAAACAGGAATATGTTTGGCGGTAACAGGTATTTTTCATTTCGGCTGGCACTTATCTTATTACCGGACATTATTTAAAAAATCCGGTAATAATAAACTTAAAACAGAAGGGAACACCAGGAAGAATAATTCACCGTCCATAACAGTCAATCTTTTTGTAATTGGCTTCACCAGTACCTCAATACAATTATTACTCTTAAGGGAGGTACTCAATATTTCAGGAGGCTATGAACTAATTTCAGGATTATATCTGGGTTCATGGCTCATAACATCTGCTGCCGGAGCGGCACTTGCAGGAAAATCAACCCTGAATGATATTGCTAAAATAAATCTTGCTTTCTCTCTCACCCCCCTTCTCTCTCTTTTGTTTCTTTTCCTCTTGTCAGGGATTCTTCTTGAGCCGGGAGAAATACCTTCGTTTTTATTAAGTTTAATTTTCAATCTCTTTTCCCTTTTACCTTTTTGTCTCATCTCCGGCTTTACATTTGTGAGACTGATAGCTGTAGCACGTGACAATAATAATTACTTACCCGGTAAATCATTTTCTATTGAAACAACCGGAGGAATAATGGCTGGTATTCTGATTTCAATTCTTACATCAGGTCTTTTCAACACATACAAGTTGTTAATGATTATAATTCTCTTAACACTGGCCTGGGTTATTTTAAATTTTTCCCAGACTAATCCTTCCAAATCATTATATATTAAATTATTATTCACAGTATTATTGTCTGTTACTATTCTGACTGATCCTGATGTCTTTTTCAGACAGGTTCTCCTGCCCGGGATAAATGTTACCGAAACAAAAGACACCCCTTATGGCAACATAACCAGGGGTGAGTACTCCGGAGAGGAAAGTGTATATTACAACCACAGGCTACTCTCCTACAATGATGACGTAATAGAAAGGGAAGAAGATATTCACTATGCATTACTCCAGGTAAAAAAACCTGAGAAGGTTTTTCTAATCTCAGGTTTTGCAGAATCACGCCTGGCTGAATTACTTAAATATCCAGTGAAAGAAATTCATTATATAGAACGGGATCCTGTTCTGGCAGAGAAGTCAAAATTAATTACAGTACCGGAAAACATCGGTTTTATTGTTGAGAACAAAGATGCCTACCGTTTTATAAGAGAAAAAGGTGATACAGCAAATGTGATTATTATGCTTCTGCCTCCTCCTTCAACATTATCGCTCAACAGGTTTTATACTGCCGGTTTTTTTAATGATATTAAAGAGAGACTTACTGAAGGAGGTGTCTTTATGTGTTCTCCCGGAACAGCTGATACATATCTAAACCAGGAAGCTGTAAATCTCTACTCTTCTATTTACAATACGCTGTCGGGGAAATTTAAAAATGTCCTGGCAGTTGCCGGGAACAAGCTCTATTTCATTGCATCCGACAGTGCTTTATCTCTTTCATTCTGTCACCTGCTTAAAGAGCGTGGTATAAACAATATTTATGTGAGTTCTGACTATCTGGCCGATGATCTGATAAAAATGAGATCGGATGATATAATGTCAGTACTGGATTCTGACATAAGAGAGAACAGTTCGGCATTTCCCATTGCCTGCTATCATTACCAATCACTGGGCTTCAGTAAGAGTCTTAAAGAAAAATTTCCTGCTATTATTCTGATTGTGATAGTTTTTGGCCTACCCGTTCTGACTGTCAGAAGAAGTAATTTGGTAATGTACTTCTGTGCTTCTGCCCTTGCCGGCTTTGAGATCATTATTCTGCTATTGCTCCAGCTGGCTGCAGGAAACATGTATCAGCTGACAGGGCTGATACTTGCAGCCATGATGACGGGTCTGGCGCTCGGAGCAGGAATGAAAAACAAAATTCTCGACTTTTATTCATTAAAAATAAAAGCTCTGGTATTATCCTTATTTTACATTTTCGCCGCATTGAGCTATAATACCATTCTCAATCTGAACAACGACTTTATTCCTGTTATTGTCCTGCTGATAGCAATGCTTATCCCATCATTTATTACGGGTCATATTTTTATGATTATCACCAGAAATCATGAATCAGGTTTAGCTACAGGGTTAACTTACAGTGCTGATCTTACGGGATCTGCTGCAGGGTTTATTCTTATGGCAGGCATCCTTGTCCCTGCTTTCGGCATCAGAATCTCTGTTTTCTCGCTTGCATTGCTTATTTTTGCAGGTATATTACCTGGTAAATCAGGTACCATAAAGTAATCTTATTCATTTTTCATCCATGGGAAATAATGATTTTGACAAAAGTAAACGTGACTTTCTCAAAAGGATCCTGACTCTTTCTGCAGGCGTTGTCTGCATTAAAAGTCCCTTACTGTCAGATTCTTTCATTTCTGAAGGACAAAACAACAAGGTTCTTGCCATGTTTCAGGAAGAAACACCCAGGGGAATTATGTGCAGGATTTGTCCAAACGAATGCATCCTCAAAGAGGGAGAATTGAGTGAGTGCCATAACAGGAGGGTTCTTAATTCAAAGCTGTACACACTGGCATTTGGAAATCCCTGTTCTGTAAATATTGATCCTGTTGAAAAAAAACCTCTCTACCATTTCTTCCCTGGATCAAGAGCTTTCTCCATTGCTACAGCCGGGTGTAACTTATCATGTTTGAATTGTCAGAATTGGTCAATATCTCAGACCGGACCTGAAAATACCAGGAATTATGATCTGATGCCTGATGCAGTTGTAAAAGAAGCAGAAAAACATAAATGCAGGTCTATAGCCTATACCTATTCTGAACCTGTAACATTTTACGAATATACTTTTGAAAGTGCTGTTCTGGCTAAAAGAGCTGGTATTAAGAACATTGTAAAATCATCTGGCTACATTAATGCTGAGCCGTTAAAAAAATGGTGCACTGTTATCGATGCAGCAAATATTGATCTCAAATCTTTTAATGATAATACATACATCAGACTTTCCGGAGGGAAACTTCAACCTGTACTTGATTCACTCAAGATATTCAAAGAATCAGGTGTATGGCTTGAAATAACAAATCTTATTGTTCCCTCATGGACTGACAACATAGACGAGATAGGAGAAATGTGTAAATGGCTGAGTGAAAACGGATTCAGAGACACTCCTCTTCATTTCAGCAGGTTTTATCCCACTTATAAGCTCGAACAGCTTCCGCCTACTCCACTTGAAATACTCACAAAAGCTGCAGATATTGCACACTCAGAAGGACTTAAATATGTATATATAGGTAATGTCCCGGGTAATGAGAAGGCTAACACCAACTGTCCTTCCTGTGGGAATACAGTTATTGAACGGCAGGGTTTTACAGTTACCCTGAATAATATTAATAATGGGAAATGCAATAAATGCGGAGCTCCTGTAAGTGGAATATGGGAATGATATGACAATATTCCGGGACTATTTGTATTAAAGGAAAAAATGAAACAGTCTGACGCCAGAATCCGTATTGAAAGACTACGGAAAGAAATAGATGAACATAATTACAATTATTATGTTTTGAACAATCCCGTTATTTCAGACTTCGAATTTGATTTGCTGATAAATGAGCTTGAGACTCTTGAAAAAACTTTCCCCTCACTTATAAGCAAAAATTCGCCAACACAGAGAGTCGGAAGTGATATCTCCAATGAATTCAGGCAGTATGAACACCGCTATCCTATGATGTCACTTGCCAACACCTACAATGAAGACGAAATAAGGGATTTTAATAACAAGGTATTAAAAGCTGCAGGATTGCCAGCATCTTATGTATGTGAACTTAAATTTGACGGAGCATCTATAAGCTTAACCTATCGTAACAACAAACTCTTTAAAGCTCTTACACGAGGAGACGGGACCAGAGGAGACGATGTAACTCTTAATGTTAAAACTATAAAGAGCATTCCGGATACAATATCTGATACAAATATCCCTGATGAATTTATAATAAGAGGTGAAATACTTATGCCAAAAGCGGTATTTAAAAGGCTTAACAATGAAAGAGAAAAGGCTGGTCTTTTTCCTTTTGCAAACCCCCGTAATGCAGCATCCGGAACACTTAAACTCCTTGATCCCAGAATTGTGGCAGCACGAGAACTTGATTGCCTTTTTTATTTCCTTCTTGCCGACAACCTGCCATATGACACGCATTATGAAAACCTTATGAAAGCTTCTGAATGGGGTTTCAGGGTATCGGAATATTCAAAGCCATGTAAAGACGTTGACGAAGTGATTGCTTATATAAACTACTGGGAAACAGCGAGAAAAAATCTGCCATTTGAAATTGATGGTGTTGTGATAAAGGTTAATTCCATACCCCTTCAGAACAAAATGGGGTTTACAGCCAAATCACCCAGATGGGCTATAGCTTATAAATACAAAGCTGAACAGGCTGTAACAAGACTTTTGTCTGTATCTTTTCAGGTAGGAAGAACCGGGACTATCACTCCTGTGGCCAATCTGGAGCCAGTTTTCCTTGCCGGAACAACTGTAAAAAGAGCTTCACTGCATAATGCTGATCAGATAGCTTTGCTCGACCTCCACATAAATGATATGGTTAGGGTGGAAAAAGGAGGAGAGATAATTCCAAAAATTACAGGTGTAGATCATTCTTCAAGAAATGAAAAAAGTAAACCAGTTGTGTTTATCAGCAGATGTCCTGAATGTGCTACTCCCCTGGTAAAAAATGAAGGAGAAGCTAACCATTTTTGTCCTAATTACCTGCATTGCCCCCCTCAGATCAAAGGGAGAATAGAACATTTCATCAGCAGGAAAGCAATGGATATTGATGGTCTGGGAGAAGAAACAGTAGACCTGCTGTTTAATAAAAACCTCATCAATAACTATGCTGACCTCTATGATCTGAAAGCCACGCAACTCAAAGATCTTGAGAGGCTTGGAGAGAAATCTGCTGCTAATATAATCAGAAGCATTGATTTATCGCGCAAAACTCCTTATTACAGAGTACTCTTTGCACTTGGAATCCGCCATGTAGGAGAAACAGTGGCAAAAACTATAGCCGGTGCTTTCAGATCTATCGATGAATTAATGAAAGCCGATGAAGAGCAATTGATTAATATACCTGAGATTGGGCCTAAGATTGCTGCAAGTATTATTTCTTTTTTTTCAGATAAAGATAATGTCGTTATAATTAACCGTTTAAAATCATACGGAATAAACTTTTCTGCTGATAAAGAGAAAAAAAACAGAGGCAATAAACTGGAAGGGAAGTCTATTCTCATATCAGGTGTATTCAATACACACACCCGTGATGAGTACAAGACACTTATAGAGCAAAACGGAGGAAAGAATGTCTCTTCTGTTTCCGGGAATACATCATTTATTCTTGCCGGAAAAAATATGGGACCAGCCAAAAGAGAAAAAGCTGAGAAATCAGGTATTCCTTTGATTAGTGAAGATGATTTTCTCAGGCTGATAGAAGAAGAATAATATTAATGAGATGGCTGACTTAAGCAAAAAACAATTAGGTTTGCAAAATGGAATTATTTCAAGACAACAGGATAAAATTTGGTAATTCAATCCTGTCACGAAGAGTAGCTAAGGCAAGAAGAAAAGTGTCTTTTACAAACATCGACCAGGTTAAAGATATTGGCATTGTATGGGATGCAACTAACATTAAAGAATTCAGCTTTTTATCTAAGTTTCACCAGAAAATGCATGAGAGACAGATTGAAGTTAAAATAATAGGATATTATCCGGGCAAAGAGCTTCCTGATCAATATACAGCACTTAGATACCTGTCCTGTATCAGGAGAAATGAGATCAATCTGTTTTACATACCTGTTTCGACTGAAAGTGACTTTTTCATAAAAAAACCATTCGATGTCCTTATTGATATAAATTTTAATAATGTATTTCCCTTAACCTATGTTACTTCCTTATCTTCAGCCGGACTGAAAGTGGGATTATTTGACGCAACAAGAGACAATTCAATTTTTGATCTGATGATAGAACTGAAGAAACCTTATGTTGTTGAAGGATATCTTAATGAAGTTATACGGTATCTAGAAATGATAAAATCCGGATCATAAAAAGAAAAATTATATCTAATTATGAAAAAATTCAAAGGCACAGGTGTGGCTATCGTTACACCTTTTAAAAATGATTCAAGTATTGATTTTTCAGCTTTGGGTCGCATTATCAACCATGTAATTGAAGGAGGAGTCAATTACGTTGTTGGTATGGGCACAACAGGAGAAGCTGCAACCCTTACTCCAGACGAGAAACAGGCTTTGACATCCTATATTGTTGAGGTTATTGATAAAAGGGTACCGCTGATCATTGGCATTGGGGGGTATAATACACAGGAGGTAATTAATAATATTAAGCAAATAGATTTTGAAGGAATTGATGGTATTTTATCTGTAGCCCCATATTATAATAAACCAAATCAAAGGGGGCTCTTTCAGCATTTTAAGGCAATTGCCACCTGTAGTCCTGTTCCTGTTATCATTTATAATGTACCAGGCAGGACATGCAGTAATATTTCCTCAGACACATGTCTTGAACTTGCACATGAATGTGACAACATTATTGGAATAAAAGAGGCTTCAGGTGATATGTCTCAAATAATGCACATACTGAAAAGGAAGCCTGATAATTTCCTGGTCATCTCCGGAGATGATATGCTGACACTTCCAATAATAAGTGCAGGAGGTTCAGGTGTGATATCTGTTCTGGCAAATGCTTATCCTGCTGAATGGAGTGAAATGGTAAGTAATGCCTTAAAAAACAATATGAAAATTGCCCGTGAAATACTTTTCCGTTTCATGGAACCGATTAACTTGTTGTTTGAAGATGGCAATCCTTCAGGAATAAAAGCCTTTCTGAGTGTCAAGGGACTATGTCAAAATAACTTAAGGCTACCTCTAGTCCCTGTTAATAAGACAGTGTATTCTAAAATCAATAAGGTTGTCACCGAACTGAAATAATTATCCTTACATGTTTGGTCTCGCACCTTCAGGTCCCGGGGGAGGATTTTGAGCTCCATGACAGTGTTTGTATTTCTTACCACTTCCACATGGACAAGGATCATTCCTCCCAACTTTTTTCTCGACCCTGACTGGTTCAGTTTTTCTCTCTTTGTCGGGGCCTGTTCCTGTAGGACCATAATGAGAAGTATCTGATCTGGATGTTTTCAGGTTATCCATCTGACGTCTTCTCTGTGCTTCCTTCACCTGATCAGGATCCTGGGTGGGTATGTAACCCTTCATGAGGGTACTTACCACATCCTTGTTGATCTTTTCAATCATTGAATGGAAGAGTTCATATGATTCGAACTTATAGATCAGTAAAGGATCCTTTTGCTCGTAGGTAGCGTTTTGCACAGATTGTTTCAGTTCATCCATCTCCCGTAAATGTTCTTTCCATGAATCATCAATAGTAGACAGCACAACTGTTTTTTCATAAGATCTGGACAGTTCTTTTCCCTCCGATTCTGCTGTAGCCTTGAGATTTGTAATGACCTGAAAGACCTTTATCCCATCAGATATAGGCACAACAACATTTTCATAGGCATGTGACATTCTATCATATACATCTTTCAGTACAGGATAAGCCTGTTGTGATATGGCATCTATTTTTCTTTTATATGTCTCAACTACCTTTTCGTATACTTTTTCAATGACCTGATCAGCAGAACTTTTAAGAAATTCGTCAGAAGTAATTGGCGAATCAATTGAAAATGAACGTATAAGATCAAAATCAAAACCTTCATAATCACCATCTTTCTGATAATTATTTACCATTGATGTAACAACATCATACATAGAATTGACAACATCCAGTCTAAGACGTTCACCGAGAAGGGCATGTTTTCTTTTCTTGTAAATGACTTCCCGCTGAGAATTCATAACATCATCATATTCAAGCAGTCTCTTTCGGATACCAAAATTGTTCTCTTCTACTTTCTTTTGCGCTCTTTCAATAGATTTTGTGATCATAGGATGTTGAATCATCTCCCCTTCTTTCAGCCCAAGCCTGTCCATTATTCCGGCTATTCTTTCTGAACCGAAGAGTCTCATCAATTCATCTTCAAGAGAAACGAAAAATTGTGAAGAACCGGGGTCACCCTGCCTTCCGGCACGTCCCCTCAGCTGTCGGTCAACTCTTCTGGATTCATGTCTTTCTGTCCCTATAATTGCAAGACCTCCTGCTTTTTTAACCTCATCAGAGAGCTTAATGTCAGTTCCTCTACCGGCCATATTTGTAGCGATGGTTATGGTTCCTGGCTTTCCTGCCTCAGCAACGATATCTGCTTCACGCTGATGTAATTTGGCATTTAATACATTATGCTTTAAGCCCTTCATTTTAAGCATCCTGCTCAGCAATTCAGAAATCTCAACTGATGTAGTTCCAACAAGAATTGGTCTACCTGCCCTGTTCAACTCAACTATCTCAGAAATAACAGCATTATACTTCTCTCGCTTTGTTTTATATATAATGTCTTCTCTGTCATCTCTGACAACGGGTTTGTTAGTTGGAATAACAACTACATCAAGCTTATATATATTCCATAATTCTCCGGCTTCAGTCTCTGCAGTACCCGTCATTCCTGCAAGCTTGTGGTACATTCTGAAATAATTCTGTAAGGTTATTGTAGCATAGGTCTGAGTGGCTGCTTCAACTTTAACATTTTCTTTTGCCTCAATAGCCTGATGAAGTCCGTCGGAATATCTTCTTCCTTCCAGTATCCTTCCCGTCTGTTCATCTACTATCTTAACCTTATTATCCATTACCACATACTCAACATCTTTGTCAAATAAAGTCCAGGCTTTGAGCAATTGAGTCATAGTATGTACCCGTTCCGATTTAATGGAAAAATCGGCAAGGAGTTCATCTTTCAATTTGAGTTTTTCCTTATCACTCTTATCCGATTTCTCAAGATCAGCGATTTTGGACCCCACATCAGGCAGAATAAAGAAAGCTGCATCTTCCACAGATGTTGAAATAAGATCCAGACCTTTTTCTGTTAATTCAATTGAATTGGATTTTTCATCTATTACAAAATAAAGCTCATCAGTGACCTTAGGCATTTCCTTATTGTTATTCTGCATGTAGAAATTCTCGGTCTTCTGAAGCAGGGTCTTGTTACCCTCTTCACTCAGATACTTGATAAGAGCATTATTTTTGGGTAATCCTTTAAAAGCCCGGAGTAACAGCATCCCTCCTTCTTCTGTTTTCCCTTCATTGATAAGCTTTTTAGAATCAGCCAATATTTGAGTAACAAGCCTTTTCTGTGCATTAACGAGTTTGTCTACCTTAGGTTTTAATTCATCAAACTGCTGAGTATCACTTTTAGCTGTAGGACCTGATATTATCAAAGGTGTTCTGGCATCATCAATGAGAACAGAGTCAACCTCATCAACAATAGCATAATGGTGCTTCCTCTGAACAAGGTCTTCCGGATTAATTGCCATATTATCTCTCAGGTAATCAAATCCGAATTCGTTATTTGTTCCGAAAGTAATGTCAGCAAGATAAGCTTTACGGCGCTCAGCTGAGTTAGGCTGGTACTTGTCGATACAATCCACAGTAAGTCCGTGAAACTCATATATAGGACCCATCCATTCAGAGTCTCTTTTGGAAAGATAATCATTGACCGTTACTATATGAACACCCCGTCCGGCAAGAGCATTAAGAAAAACAGGAAGAGTGGCCACAACTGTTTTACCTTCTCCGGTAGCCATCTCAGCAATTTTACCCTTATGGAGAGCAACCCCTCCAAAAAGCTGGACATCGTAGTGAACCATATCCCATATAATCTCATTCCCTCCTGCTATCCAACTGTTTTTCCAGTAAGCCTTATCCCCTTTTATGGTAATACTCTCCCTTGTAGCAGCAAGATCACGATCATATTGACGGGCAGTGACAACAAGTTCAGTGTTCTCTTTTAAACGCCTCGCAGTTTCTTTAACAATAGAAAAGCCTACAGGCAGCAACTCATCAAGAATATCTTCCAGTTTTACATCAATATTCTTCTCAATTTTGTCAATCTCATTGTAAATATCCTCTTTCTTATAAACATCCTCTTCCGATTCTGCCTGTTCCTTTAACTTCCTGACCAGATTCTCATCTTCCTCTATCCTGCTGTGTAATTCTTTTTTTAACTCTTCTGTTTTATCCCGCAACTCATCATTAGACAAAGATTTCAGTTTTACATATTCTTTATGGATCTTTTCAACATAAGGATTTATTTCCTTCATATCTCTCTCATACTTATTTCCCAGAAAAAGACCCAGAACTTTATTTATAACGCTCATGGTTAAATTTGTTTCAGATTTTTAAAATATCACACAAAATTAGTTTATTTTTCAGACAATAGAATTGAAAATCAGGGTAAGTTTATGAGTACGATACTTACAGACCTGTGAAGTCCCAGTAACATAGGAAAGGATTCAAAGCCCTTAAAATGACTTTCTCCGATATTATCTGGCTAGGATATATTTTATTGTTGTAATCCTGCTTTTATGCTGAAGAACTATGAAATACAAACCATCAGGATATTCTGACAAATCGATATATATTTCATCACCTCCATCTGTAAATGAGGTCAACAGATGAACACCTGATGAAGAATATATACTGTATTGCTGAGCCTGAAAATTGCCTTCTCCGTTCTGTCTTATATTTACAAAACCATTTCCGGGATTAGGATAAACAGTAGGCTCACTAAATAAAATATCTTCTACATGATTAATAAGAGGACCTATATGAAGATCCTGAATAACCCATCCCCATCCGTTAGCATATGGATCGGAAAACAATCTGAAACGAACAATCATCGTATCTCCGGGAGTCAGAAAAGAAGATGTTTTTGGGAAAATAGTATGATTGAGCATCATTGATTCCTTCCCTATGAAGGTTGAATTATTATCCTCTGTCTTGCTGTTATATGCTTCTTCCCATGTTTTTATAATCCTGCTGTCATAGCCATCAGTCAGGGGAAACCATGACCTTCCAAAATCAACAGAAGCCTCCACAATAACATAATCGTAGAAATATGTCGATCCAAACTCATAGCCCTCGTCACCGGGCTCTACCAAAACAAGTTCTTTATAAGTGATTATCATGCCATTAGGATCATAAATTACAGGCGTTCTCAATAATGCTGTGTAACCAATACTGTCACCAGATTCTTCTGGACTCATATATGGATGAGGAGTATGAAGGCCATAGTTAGTAAAGCCTGATGGTTTTAAAATTCTGATCCCGTCATCGAGAAAATCTCCGGATGCATCTGAAAAATCAGTTGTATATGCGAAATCAGGGAGATTAATATGTTCTATTCTTGTTGTATAAAAATCTTCTGTTGATGGAATAACTCTGAGGTTTGGATTATTAGCCTTATCAACAGCTGTAATCCTGTACTTAATATTATCCCCTGGTTGCAAAAAAAGATCTTCGGCATTCAGATAATAACCATACTCATCATCATTACCATGGACAAGCCCATCAACGACAGGTTCTTCATCGTTTATAATATATTCAATAACAACAGTGTCGATACCAATATTATCTGTAACTGCCACATTGAAAAAAATAGTATCGATAGTCTCCAGATAATACTTCGTATGTGTATAAGTTATCTCAGGCTTCACCGTATCTGTTCCTATATACGCAGAATAACGGGTTTGATCCGTGAAAGAAGGTAATCTGTAAGTTCTGGAGAAGCTATCCTCGACATAAAGGTAATATTCAAGCATTGAACCATAAGAGGGTATTGTTAGTGTTGTGGTGTAATTATCATCCGACTGATAAGATACAAGGAAAGTTGTATCAATATTTCGGGGATCATCAAAACCCTTAAAAGACCAAACAAGTCCCACACTGGAATGATCATAAAGGGTATCTGATTTAATTGTTGCAGATATAGTCACATCTGTAATATTTTCCTCTGTATCTTTAAGTTCATCATGAATGATTCTTGTATTTATCCATCCAAGATCACCGAGCATTGACATAGTAAAGGCACCTGGATCATGGATTGCCTCTGCCCTGTCTATTACAGGAGTCATTAACTGATCAATCTCAGGTGTTGTGGTCTCATCCAGATGAGAAACACTCGAACCCTCATCATATATTGAAGGAGCATATAGACGGGCACGTTCTCCGAGAGTATATGAGCTCAGAAGCGGACTGTTAAAAAAAAGGTCTTTACTCGTCAGCTGCATTTTAAGCTCAGGTGATGAATTATTGAACAACAATGTATCAGTAAGCTTCCTGCCGTCAACACTTTCAACGAAAGTATCATATATCACAGGTACAGAATAGAAACCATAGGAGGCAGTCCGTCGTTCTGATCTGAAACTATCAGCAAAACCCAGTCCATGAATCAGTTCATGAAGAACAACAGTAACCATGTCGTACATAGTATCCGGAGTTTTGCCGTCTGTACCGCAGTACCAGTTCGCCGAATTGTTAAATCTGACTTCAATATCCGGAGCGTCTTCACTATTAAAACTCTCTCCGGATATCTTTTCTCCGAGAGTTATGGGATAATATGCATAAGGATTCAGGGCATTAATTCCCCAACCGGCCAGATAAGATGTTGCTGATGAGTTTGCAAGAGTCTGTGATGATTCAAGATTTGCCCATATAGCATTAATAGTAATGTAAGTATCCTCAGGTAATAATGATTCCAGTATAGAAACAGCGTAATCAAAAGCTTCTTCCGCTACTTCAGGGAATCCATCATAGTGAACAGTGATAGATGAACTTTTTTTATATGTCGCATTTTTGAAAAACTGATGCGGAGGAGGTATGTACACCCTTTTGACTTTATTGCCAGCGTTACATACAGATTTTACTGGAGGAATCTGTAAAGGATCCCTTGCCTGGAGAACAGAAGTCAAAATTACAAAGAAGCCCATACAGAAATAAATAAAAAACTTTTTCATACAGACATTTTGTTCGTTTTTAAAAGATTCCATATAAAAGACCTTCCAAAAAGATTAGTATTGTATTTTACAAGGGGTCCTGTATTGTCTATTATATCATTTAACAAAGGCCCTTTTTCATCTGCCTGATTATTATATAATTCTTCTACTATACTATATAACATTTTTGTAGTCATTCAGGATTATAGTATTTGTTAAACAATTAGCAACATTTTTAGTTGAGATCCGATTAAAATTATTAGTTTTTCAGTTTATATCCAGATTAAAAGATTTTTTAAACTCTTTTAGAAGAGGATATTTTGATTGAAGGTAATTATATTTCTGCTCATCTGTGTATAATATCTCTTCTGTCTCAGATATATCAACGAATGTTTCGATATTTACCTTATCCAGACTGAACCGGCTCTGTAAATAATTGATTAGTTTCTGTTTATAATCCTGTATAAATATGTCTTTTTGAGCAATATTACTTAAATGTATTTTAATGATCTGACCATCCTCAAGTTCCGGTCTCACTGACTTAAACATGCTTATAATTCTGGGACCTTCATCCTTAAGATCATCAACAAAGTCAGTCCATGCTTCCGTAAATGAGTTCTCATTGAATTCCGTTTTTTTGGCATCAATGACTGTTGAGTCTTCTTCCTGATTAACTGATTGTGTTTTTTTGTTTTCTGAAGATGAATTTTCATTCTCAGAAAATATTTCTTTGACAGAGAATGATCTGATTTCTTTTTCAGTAACCGGAATATGTTTACTTTTTTCGTTTTTATCCTGTCCGGTATTAGTACTGGTATCCTTGTCGTCCTGACGGATTATCCCGGATTTAGAGGGGACAGGTATTTCGTTTACGGGTTTCGGGGGTATGTAATCGTCAGATTTTTTTTTTTGAGGTTTATCGGCTTTATCTGACAAGATATTACATAGTTTGATTAATGCCAGTTCTACATGAAGACGTGTATTTTTGCTGTTTCTGTATGATATATCGCAATTACTACCTGTTTCAAGAGCTTTATAAAGAAAATCTTCAGGACAATCTGCTGCCTGCCGTGCGTATTTTTGCCTGACCTGAGGAGTTGTTTCCAGAAGTCTGAGTGTTACCTGATCCCTGCTTACCAGCAAGTCTCTTAAATGACTGTTTAATCCTGATATAAAATTATGTGCATCGAAACCGCTTTCCAGTATTTCATTAAATGTAATCAGGACAGAAGATAGATCATTTTTTAAAACACCATCAATTATTTTAAAGTAATAATCATAGTCGAGTACATTAAGGTTTTCGATAACATCTTTATAAGTGATCTTTTTACCGCACAGGCTGACCATCTGGTCGAAAATTGAAAGAGCATCCCTGAGAGCCCCGTCGGCTTTTTGTGCAATAATGTGTAAAGCTTCCTCTTCAGCCTCAACAGATTCATTTTTTGCAACGAATGACAGGCGCTTAACAATATCCTCAATTTTTATCCTGTTAAAATCAAATATCTGACATCTGGATAAAATAGTAGGAATTATTTTATGTTTTTCAGTAGTAGCCAGTATGAAAATTGCATGGGGAGGAGGTTCTTCAAGAGTCTTTAAGAAGGCATTGAACGCTGATGAAGAGAGCATATGGACCTCATCAATGATATAAACACTGTATTTTCCTATCTGAGGGGGTATTCTTACTTGTTCGTTAAGACTTCGTATATCCTCCACTTTGTTATTTGAAGCAGCGTCAAGCTCATGAATATTGAATGATCTCAGGGTATTGAATGAGATACATGATTCACACTTATTACAAGGATTGGCATTTTCATCCAGATTAAAACAATTTATTGTTTTGGCAAATATTCTGGCACATGTAGTTTTTCCTACACCACGTGGTCCGCAGAAAAGATATGCCTGAGCCAGATAGTTACATTTGATGGCATTCTTCAGTGTGTTGGTGATGGCTTCCTGACCCACCACCATATCAAAAGTTGCAGGGCGGTATTTTCGTGCAGAAACGATGAAATTTTCCATAAGAGCTGCGATCTTTTGCCAAAACGATTTATTCCACAAATATAATTAAAAAGCCTACAAAAAAAGAGCTTCCGGTAAAAACAGAAAGAACAGTATCTGTGCTTCCTGCGGTCGGTCTGAGAAATAATTTTCATTCAATTAGTTTTTAAATAAACTAAAATAATTGTACTTTTGCGAGCCAATTAAAATTTATATTAAATTAAAATTACTATGTTAAATCATTACGAAACCGTTTTCATTGCAACTCCCGTTTTGTCTGAGAACCAGATGAAGGAAGCGGTACAGAAATTCAAGAAGGTGATCACTGACAATGATGGTGAGATCGTTCATGAAGAGAACTGGGGCCTGAAGAAACTGGCCTATCCTATTCAAAAGAAATCCACAGGTTTTTATTACCTGATAGAATTTAAAGGAGATGGGAGCCTTATTGAAAAACTTGAAGTTCAGTATCGCCGGGACGAAAGGATAATAAGGTTTTTGACTTTCAGAATGGAAAAATTTGCTGTTGAATATGCAGAGAAAAAAAGGAGACAAAAAGAATCTGAAAAAATAAAGGAGGAATAAGATATGGCACAGAATGAATCAGAAATAAGATACCTGACACCTCCTACTGTTGAGGTTAAGAAAAAGAAATACTGCCGTTTTAAGAAAAACAGGATACGTTATATAGACTATAAGGATCCGGAGTTTTTGAAAAAGTTTCTCAACGATCAGGGTAAGATACTGCCCAGAAGGATAACCGGCACTTCGCTTAAATATCAGAGGAAAGTAGCAAAGGCTGTTAAAAGAGCCCGTCATATTGCACTTCTTCCATACGTTACTGACCTGTTAAAATAAGGAGGATTTAATATGGATATTATATTATTACAGGATGTTCCAAAGCTTGGACAGAAGGATGATCTGGTACAAGTAAAAAACGGATATGGACGCAACTTCCTTATTCCTAAAGGATATGCCATTGCAGCCACTCCATCGGCAAAAAAAATGCATGCAGAAAACCTGAAACAAAGAGCACATAAAGAAGAAAAGATAAAAGCTCAGGCTTCTGAACTGGCAGAGAAAATGACAGGTCTTAAACTCGTTATTGGAGCTAAAACAAGCTCATCCGGAAAAATATTTGGTTCGATCAATACTATTCAGATAGCTGAAGCATTGAAAGAAAAAGGTTTTGAAACAGACCGGAAAAATATACTGCTTCCTGAAGATCAGATAAAAGAAATAGGTAACTATAAAGCAGTCATTAAACTTCACAGAGAAGTGAAAGCTGAAATTGATCTCGAAATAATAGCAGAATAAGCTATCACTGTTTTACAGCAATAGTTTCGATTTCAATCAGTGCCCCCAGAGGCAAATCTTTAACAGCAACAGCTGCCCGAACGGGAGGGTTTTTTTCATAAACCCTCCCGTAAATTTTATTCATTGCCATGAAATCTGTCATATCGCTGAGATAGCATGTGGATTTAACCACATCTTCTATAGTGAACCCCGCTGCTCTTAAAATGGCTTTTATGTTTTTAAGCACCTGTGTTGTCTGTTCTTCTACACCTCCAGGTACTATCTTTCCTGTTCCCGGATCAATTCCTATCTGACCAGAAACATAAAGAGTGCCGTTTATTTCTACAGCTTGACTATAAGGACCTAAGGCTTCCGGCGCATCAGCTGTTTTGATTATTTTTTTCATTCGTTTATTTAATTATTATTTCAGACGTTAATTTAATTATTATATTTTTGGTCGAATAGAACTTACATAAATTAAATAATCATTTCCATTTGTGGGCTAGTGCTCATTTAAGTTACATACGTTTGTGATTTAGTACTTTTTACGGAATCTTTAAAAGAAAATAAATATATTGAAGTGATAGTTCATATACTAGGTGCTATGGTAATCAGTAATTATCGTGGTAATCTTTTGTTCTGCGATATTTAAGATCTGCCAGTACAGAAGATTTAACTCTTATTGTGAATTCCCAGCTCTTCATATACCCGTTCGGTATCCAGCTAAAGCTCATAACCCAGCAGTGCAGGTCGCGATTTACGGATATCTGGGTCATTGTAATTTCTTTTTTATTAAAATCATAACCCGATCTGTAGGTTATATCAGTCTTTTTTGTCAGATTAACATGTCCATTTACTGAAATATTCTGGATTAGGGAAGATTTTTGTGTTTTTGAATAGTTAAGGTTATAACTTACGTTCATTGTCCATGGTACATCAAAGCGGGCATATCCGTACTCATCATATATAATGCTACCTGTTGTCTGTTGTTGGCTGATGCTGGCGCTTGCCTGGTCCACAGGTTGCGAAATCACCGGCTCCGTACGTTCAACCTGTGTCCCCCTGTCTGATCTGTTTCGTTGAAGAAGTCTGTCAAGACTGAAATCCACACTTGCAGATAAATTAGTTAAACGCATCAGTTTTTTATCTGTAGAATAGTAAAACGATCCTGTCTGCCGGCCATAGTCATTCAGTGAATAAAGTGAAAAAGAACTTCTTCCGGATATGTTTACAGTATTAAGTAAAGTAGTACGCATCACCAGTGATACAGGGCTCCACTTCATTGAATCAGCGAAGATGTTATATGAAGTATTTATTCCGAAATTATCAATTAGTTTTATCTTCTGAGGTTTTCCGGTAGTATCATTTTTTTGAAATACTTTTGCTTCAAGAAGATTTAACAGGCTGAATGAAACATTTCCGCTCCGTTGCGACAATGAGGGAGTCCCATAAATATTACCCTCAAATATTGAATATTCTTGTTCCCTGCCACTGGTGTCAGCCTGCACTTTCCTATACATGGGGGTTGCCAGTCTTTCAATATAAGGGATGTAACTAAATGACACTGATGGCTTTATAACATGCCTGATGGTCTGAACTCTTGAATCTGCTTTCCGGAAATCAAACCTCCCGAATATCTGGGGATTAAAACCGGCACTTATAGAAGGTTTAAGAGAATGGCCATAAAAAAGGCCCCGTGTTGTATTGCTGACAACAGAAGGTGTCTGTAATCCAGTCTCAGGATCAATATAGGAAGGGTCCCATACTTTATCTGTTTTTTCTGTATACAACACGCCTTCATACGATAATTGCGGGGCAACAGAAAAATTCTTGAAAGGGCGGAATTGAATACTTAAAGGTATCCGGTGGGTAAATCCGTTTTTCATATCATTCCAGACGCTGTTTGTGAACAGCAGACTGTCATAGGTGGTTATTCTGTTATCAAGAGAAGCAGTATATTGTAATTGAAGATTCTGATACCATTTATCAGAACCGGTTGATTTTCTTCCTCTGAATGGATATATTCTGGATGCACTGAATGTAAATTTTGGCAGATTAAGATTAATAACGTCAGTCTTGGAATTCTGACTATGATTGACACTCACTGAAAGATTTAACGGAGTCCCATCCCATGTCTTCGAATAACTTATAGATGATTGTTTTGTTGTGGTAATATACTCATTAATATCGTAGCTGTTATTCCTGTCAAAACCAGTGGAACTCATATCCACGTTTGCACTGAAACGTGAGCCTGGTCTTGCTTTTGCATCCTGGCTAAAAGTCCATCCAAGGCTATAGTTTGCACTGGAAGAATAATCGGCCAATCCCCTGTGGCCGGAAATATTCCTTGCATAACTAAAAGAAAGGTTACCGGAATATTTATATCTTTTATTATATGATGTCCGGGCTGATGCTAGCCATGTTCCATTTGTATAAATGCTTCCCTGAAGAGCCAGATCAAAATAATCGCTAACCGCAAAATAATATCCTCCGTCAGTCAGGGCATATCCTCTGTTTTCTTCATAATGAACTTTTGGCATTATAATACCAGACTCGGCACTTCTTGTCTGAATGGGGAAAAAACCAAAAGGCAGGTAAACAGGGATTGGTATTCCTTCCAGGACAAGATGGGCTGGACCGGAAATAATTTTCTTTCCCGGATAGACCTTTGCCATGGGCAGACTCACATAAAAATGCGGGGTATCTGCATCACATGTTGAATAACTGCTGTTATAGATATTTGAAGTTCCGTCTTCAAGCATCTTTCCCACAGAACTCCTTAAAAGGCCTTCATCCTGCTGTGTTACTATTACCTTGACTAAGGCAATACCTGTTTTAAAATTGTATCTGAGGGTATCTGTTTCATACTTCTGGCTTCCTACGACCAACACAGGTTTCCCCTTAACTGCTCCTGTGCTATCTGGTAAGCCTACTGCAAAAACCTGATTTGTCTCCATATCAAATTCAACGGAATCTGCAGTTATGGTTATATTATCATATTCAACCACAGCTGAACCAACCAGGGTGGCTTTTTTGTTGACAAGATCATTCTTTATATAACCCGATGCTGTATAACTGACCTGTTTTTCAATAGCATTTGGAGATATTACTTTTATCCCTCTGATAGTGTCAGTAACAACAGTATCAACGTCTGACTGTATAAATTTTTCAATGCCTGTTGTTTCCTGAGAGAACAATGAAATAAACTGAACCATCACGAGGAACACTACAAGTAACCGCTTTTCATTAAAAAGATACAACTTTAATGCTATTTTTGTATAGTTTTTGTGACGTGATGATATCAGCGGCAAAACTATTAAAAAAACATGAACTAATATGAGTACAGATATTAAAAACGGCAAACATCGTACCATTAATATAATCTCATTCATTATTCTTTTCATTCTTATCAGTACAGTTTCCCTTAAAGCTTTCACAGGAGAAAACCCTGAACCAAAAAATGATGGCAACTGGATAATAGTTATCGATCCTGGTCATGGTGGACGTGATCCCGGAGCTTTGGGAAAAAACAGCAGGGAAAAGGATATTAATCTGGCTATTGCCTTAAAGACAGGGAAATATATAGAGGAAAACATAAAAAATGCCAGGGTTATATACACAAGGACTGATGATTCGACTGTTGATCTCTATGAACGGCCTGCAATAGCAATCCGTAATAAAGCCGATCTTTTTATATCAATACATGCCAACTGGGCTAAATACAGTAGTATATCAGGCGCTGAAACATATATCATGGGACTTACCAGAGACAAGGATAATCTGGAAGTAGCAATGAAAGAAAACGAAGTCATACTACTGGAAGACGATTATTCCACAAGGTACGAGGGATTTGATCCGAAATCGCCTGAATCGTATATTATTTTTACCCTTACACAAAATTTATATAAAAAACAAAGTACCGATCTTGCAGTCAAAATACAGGACCAGTTTACCCAGAGAGTCAAAAGGAAGGACCGGGGTGTAAGACAAGCAGGTTTTCTCGTCCTTTACAGAACATCAATGCCCAGCGTTCTTATTGAAACAGGTTTTCTGACAAACCCCGAAGAAGAAAGATTCCTTTCATCCACTCAGGGCCAGGACTATATGGCTTCTGCAATTTTCAGGGCCTGCAGGGACTATCTCAATGAAATAGATGGTATGAGTTCCTCTTCTGTTTTCCACGAAGAACCTGCTGTTGATAATATCCCTACCCAAAGTACTGAACAGGATATAAAGTTTATGGTACAGATAGCATCATCAAGAGTGAGAACTGAGATAAATCCGGATAATTTCAGGGGTATAAAGGAAATTACCGAGATAAGGGCTGATGATCGGTATAAATATGCAACAGGGTCGTTTGCAGAATACAAAGATGCTGTGACGTATCGTAAGATTATTGAAAAAGTATATCCTGATGCGTTTGTTATTGCAGTTAAGGCGAACAAAATACTACCTTTGCGTGAAACCCTTAACGAGCTGAAAAGAAATAAAAACCTCAAAACACAATGAAAATTTCTCATGAAGTAAAAGTAGGCGCCATAGCATTAGTCACAATAGTCGCATTTATCTGGCTTTTCAATTTTCTTAAAGGAGAAAATTATTTCAGTAAAACTGTAAAATACTATTCTGTTTATGATGCCATTGGTGGTCTGGCCGAATCAAGCCGCGTTGAAATCAACGGCCATAAGGTAGGTGTGGTCCAGTCTATTGACTTCATTGATGCCGTAAGCGGCAGATTACTTGTAGTAATGTCGGTCAGCAAGGATTTCCAACTCCCTGTAAATACAGTTGCAGAAATAGTACCGGAATCCTTAATAGCCGGAATGAAGATACAACTGGTCTTCGGCGGGGGACCTGGTTTCTATTCATATAATGATACAATTCCCGGAAGGCTTAATACCGGAATACTCTCAAAACTTGAAACCGAATTATTGCCGGTAAAAGACAGGATATCAGACCTGATCGTTGTACTTGATTCGGTAATTAGTTCTGTGAATGACATAATGGATCCTTCATTCAAAAAGAATCTGAATGGCACTATAGCCAATCTGGGAAGCACTTCTGAGACTATCGACCGGATAGTAGGATCAAAAGAAAAAGAACTTCAGGAATCTGTTGATAATCTTACACGTTTTAGCAGGATGCTTTCAGAAAGTTCCGAAAAGATCAGCAATACTTTCACCAATCTTGATTCGATATCCGGCACTCTGGCTGCCTCTGATATCAATTCATCGGTTGAAAACCTCAGAGCCACCCTTGAACAGACTTCTGTCTTACTCGAAAATCTAAATGATGGTAAAGGAAGTGCCGGACAACTACTCACGGACGATTCTCTTTACACTAATCTTTCCCTTAGCCTGGAAAATCTCAACGAACTTCTGATCGATCTCAAAGAACATCCAGGGAAGTATGTCCATTTTTCTCTGTTTGGAAAAAAAGATAATAATCCCTGACGAATCTCTAAAAAACCTGATTAAACTGATATTGAAAAGATAAACAAATCGAAGGTCAAAATAGTCCCCGTTATATTAGTTTTTTGTCAAATTTTGACCAGTTTTGTATAATAAATTGTAAGACACTGACAAACCCACCTCGAGGGCTATAACTTATTGATTATCTTTTATATATGTTATTTTAATTTTTTTTAACATATAAGTTACTGATGCTTAAAAACATATAGTATTTTCGAGAAAATCAAGAGAAAAAAATTTTTTTTTTAAGATATTTTTTTACAAATATTGCTTACAAATTCAGTATAGTTAGAATCATTAAAAATTGCCAGCTTAAATGAACAAAACACATAATGACGTATGGAATAATTGTCTCCAGATAATTAAAGATATTATTCCATCAGTCAGTTTTAAAACATGGTTTGAGCCGATCGTTCCATTAAAGCTCGAAAACAATATACTTACCATTCAGGTACCGAGTCCATTCTTTTATGAATATCTCGAAGAACAGTATATTGATATCCTGAGGAAAACTCTCAGAAGGGAGATCGGATCAGATGCCAAGCTGGAATACAATGTCGTTATGGAAAACGCCAATTATATTGACGGAAAACCATATACTGTAAGATATCCTTCAAAATACAAAACTGACCTTCATAACCGGCCGGTCCAGGTTCCTTTTGATGTCACACAACCTTCAATAAAGAATCCTTTTGTAATTCCCGGTATAAAAAAAATACATTTTGATCCTAAACTTAACCCTGATTACAATTTCAATAATTTTGTTGAAGGTGAGTGCAACAGGCTGGCAAGGTCAGCGGGTATAGCTGTAGGAAATAATCCCGGAGGAACAGCTTTCAATCCACTGATGATCTACGGCGACTCGGGATTGGGGAAAACCCATCTGGCACAAGCTATCGGAATACTTGTAAAGGAGAAGCATCCTGATAAAATCGTCTTATATGTAAATGCAAATAAGTTTCAAACTCAGTTTGTTGAGTCAGTCAGAAACAATAATAAGAATGATTTCCTGCATTTCTACCAGATGATTGATGTTCTTATTCTTGATGATGTGCATGAATTTGCAGGAAAAGAAAAAACACAGGATACCTTTTTCCATATCTTCAATCATCTGCATCAATCCGGAAAACAATTGATCCTGACATGCGATAAACCGCCTGTCGATCTTCAGGGAATGGAACAACGACTTCTCTCAAGATTCAAATGGGGACTTCAGGCTGATCTGCTCAGACCCGATTATGAGACAAGACTGGCCATACTGAAGAAAAAAGCTTATAATGATGGCATAGAATTACCGGAAGAAATATTCGAATTCCTGGCACTAAATATATCAAATAATATCAGGGAACTTGAAGCAGTGCTTATATCATTATATGCTCAGTCTACGCTTAATAAAAAAGAAATTAGTCTCGACCTGGCAAGAATGATGGTGGAAAAACTCATCAGTTCTTCCAGAAAGGAAATTACTATAGAATATATACAAAAAGTTGTTTGTGATTATTACAAAATACCCATTGAACTTATTCAGGGGAAAACAAGAAAAAGAGAGATAGTTCAGGCGAGACAGGTTTCCATGTATTTCTCAAAAAGTCTGACCAAGGCTTCTCTTGCCAGTATCGGTTCGCATATAGGAGGCAAGGATCACGCCACAGTTTTACATGCGTGTAAGACTGTCAATAATCTGATAGATACTGACAAACATTTCAGGAACCAGATCAATGAAATAGAAAAAAAATTAAAAGTCTGATTAATGGAAACAAAATTTTTTTCTGAAAAATTTTTCGAGAAATACGGGAACAGGAAAATCAATCCTGTTCTTTTTTTCTCTCCGGGAAGGGTTAACCTGATTGGAGAACATACCGATTACAATGGAGGTTATGTTTTCCCATGTACACTAAATTATGGAACGTATCTCCTGATAAGAAAAACAAACAGCAATACTCTCAGGTTTAGTTCAGTCAATTTCAGTAATGATGAAGAAACTGAAATATCAGAATTGTTTATCAATAAAGGGAGTAACTGGATCAATTATCCGCTGGGGGTAATTAATGAATTCCTTAAAAAAGGTATCAAGGTATGCGGATTGGATTTTTTCTATTACGGTGATGTCCCTGATGGTGCAGGACTTTCTTCTTCTGCTTCCATTGAAATGGTAACAGCCGTCGCACTAAATGATCTCTTCGGTGCCGGATTTGATATGCTTGAGCTGGTACATATGAGTCAGCGGGCAGAAAACGAATTTGTAGGCATGAACTGTGGTATAATGGACCAGTTTTCAGTCGGTTTCGGGAAAAAAGATCATGCTATTTTTCTCAATTGTGATAATCTCAGATATGAAATGGTTCCTCTTAACCTTAAAAACCACTCTCTTATTATCACAAACACAAACAAGAAACGGGGACTTACCGATTCAAAATACAATGAACGCCGTAGTGAATGTGAAAAAGCTGTAGAATTATTGAAACCGTTCAGACCCGTAAAAAATCTGAGTAGGCTCAGTGTTGAAGAAATACCTTTACTTGAAGAGCATATTACAGATCCTGTTATTTTACGCAGAGCCAGACATGTCCTCAGCGAGAACCAAAGGGTTCTTGATGCAGTAAAAGCCCTGAAAGATAATAACATACAAGCTTTTGGAAGCTTGATGAATCAATCTCATGATTCTTTAAAAAATGACTATGAAGTAACTGGTATTGAACTGGACACACTTGTTTATGAAGGCAGAGAACTCCCCGGGGTAACCGGGACACGAATGACAGGTGCCGGTTTTGGCGGCTGCACTGTCAGTATTGTAAAAAATGAATACACAACTGAATTCATTACACGCCTTGCTGAGATTTACACCAGACAGACGGGTATTACACCCGATTTCTATCTGCCTGAGACAGGTAATGGAGCAGGTAAGAAGGATATTACCTCTTGATCCTGAAATTACTCTTGTCAATATCTTTCACACATCTGAAACCTACAGTTTCGCTTCTGTCAAAGCCGGGAGAAACCAATAACATTATCTGTGTTCTGTCAAGTGCCTGTGGCCCTCCCTGGATATACCAGTTACTGGATTCAGGATTAAAGAAGCTCCCCCCTCTTATGACAGTGAAATAGTTATTCCCATTAAAATACATATCGTTAGTCATCTGCCAGACATTGCCAACAAGATCGGTTAAGCCATAAGGACTTTGACCTCTTGGAAAAGCATCAACCGGAGTAGGTCTGTTAAACGCATTATTGCAATATGTGGCATGGAATTCGTTTCCCCAGGGCCATTTTCTTCCATCAACACCCTGAGCTGCCAGCTGCCATTCAGCTTCTGTAGGAAGCCTTTTGTCAGCCCAGTGTGCATAGGCTTTCATGTCTTCATAACTTACATATACTACGGGATATCTTTCCTGGCCCTGCCGGTATATACCTCCCTCCCAATGCCTCAGATATCTGTTCGTATCAGCCGGTACATAACCCGAATTTATTATGAACTCATAATAATCAGAATTTGTTACCGGATAAATATCAATAAGGAAACTATCCACCCTTTCATGCCTTTCGGCCGGGGGATAAGGAATAAACTCTTCCCTTGAAGTCACGGTGAAAGAAATATCTGCCCCCGGGACAAGTACCATACCCGACGGAACACCTACAGCTCTTAAAGTAGGCTTAACTTCACTGATAAGCCAGGGAGAGCCTCCCTTTATCTTTATAATATTTTCATCAGCCAGCCTTTCATTATTCAACAGTTGAATTACTATCTTCCCCTCAAAGAAGCCAAATAAACCTGAAATACTTAAAATAGTATCATTAACTGCATCAAATTCAATGGGATCAATATTATAAGAAGGATTACCTTTCCATATTTGTATCTTACCATTTTCTGACGATTTTATTCTCAGAGAGTCACCTTTGACAACAGATTTGAGTATTACGGGAAACTCTGCAATACAATCGACAGAACCTTCCATTCTTGTACCGGAAAAAGTTGATGGCCAGCCTTCTGCATTTACGGGAAGTATGGAAGTCAATGATTCTCTCTCAGGAACAATATTCTCATGATGCCATAGCGATACATAGTGCTTGTTATTATCGTAAGGTGTTTTGAAAATATTATCACTAATTCCCTCCTCATCCATGTTCAGGATGGTGTATATCGTTTTTAAACCTGAATTCCATCTGTTTACATATATATCATCTCGCAAGGTTTCTAATAAAGGAGTCCAGTCCTGATCAAGGAAGGCGTCATTATTCTGTCTCAAAATAAATGTAGTACGTGCAAGATATTCCATATCTGCTTCATGATTTTCATCCCTCCCTCCAGGTCTGAACATATTCAATTCAGTCCCGTAACCATTAAAAAAAGCTATTGCAATTTCACGGTGATTGACATCTTCTCCCACATCGCATACTCTGAATATGGAAAAATCCGGTTTTATAAGCTTGTTAAGATTAAGTTCCGGACTATAATAGATAGCATTATGGACTCTGCCTGCTATTATTCCAGGCATATCTTTTGGCACAGCCATCCCTTCCGGGTACATAATTACACCCGCCCTCACACTATCAGCGGAAGCCTGTAATTGAGCACTTGAGCTCCCCATTATATCAAGCACCACCCCATCTGCTTCTATGCTTCTTATTAGTGAAGCCATCCCTTTATGATGATTTTCATCCTTTGTACTCTGTTCCCATGGATTGTATGCTATAAAGAACCGGGTGCCCGAAACCCGGGACATTCTTGCTAAGTTATTCAAATGTGTCAGGCCGCCTGGCAAATCGCGGTAAAGATCCCACTGATCTCTTTTGTCAAGCCCTAATCTCGGCCACGTCGGCCAAATACCGAAAACATCAATGCTGTCAAAATATTTCATTCCCTTTCTAAGAAACTCAGCATAAGTGTATTTTCTGTTTAGTCTGTCATAAAAATCCCTGTCCCATGCCATTGTAAGAACAACTATATAGCTTTCTCTTATCCAGGCGAGATCGTCCCTTTCGTAAAGAGAATTATCAAATTTCTCAAGATCATACAGATACCTGTCCCGGAACATTAAACGAAGTCCTTCCTGCCATTCTCCGGTAAATAATTCCACATATAAAGTATACTCTGTACTGGTGCCGGGAGGGAGTAATGTCTCATATCTTTTCTTAACCGAGCCATTCACTGCTGACCGCCTTGCTAGTGCACACAGAGAATTACCTGCACTAATAGAAAAGGATGAATAACCCAATTCCCAGGCATTATCAGGGAGTATAACACGAACTGGTCTGAATTCACGGCGAAACAAAGCTGCTCTTGCCAGACCATCAGGTCCATCTCCTGTGATAAAAACCGAAGATTTTTCTTCTCCGAAAGGCACTATATTTGATATTACGATTGTATCTCTTCCTTTATTTTCAAAAAGCAACCCGGCCCGTAATATCCCGTCATTAATCACGGGCACACTGGTAGTCACTCTTAGATTACCGCTAAACATCTGAGTATAGCTGCCATTTGAAGTATCAACATTTACACTCTCTGAAGTAAAGTATTTATTGCCTGCTACAAAACTGAACAAAGGGATGGTGCCATCCAGATCAATTACCGTATTGTCGCTAAGTGAAACAGAGAATACCTTCAGCCCATTTTCAGTATTAAGAGCCAGGTTATCAATAACCTGTCCCCTGGCACAGGGCATAAACAGAGCAACAAAAGTTAGAAGGAATATATATTTAATTAAATGTGTTTTATTGATTTTTTTCTTGTTTTTGAACATAAGCTTGTGAAATGAATATTATTGTTTTAAAGATACTTGAAAAATTTCTTTAATTATTTTTCTTATTGAAGTTTATAACTGAGGCTTATGTGAAAAATTGTATCTATATTTTAAAAACCACATTTATATCAAAGAACCATGCAATTTTTTTTTTAAACCAAATAATTGTAATTTTAAAAATTAATCACTAGATGATGTGGGCATGTCTAAGGCGATCAAAAAATTAAAATATTTCTTTCTTTTTTCTTTAATTGTAGCTTTAACGGCTTGTGCTTCTTCCAGACAAAACCCTTATATGAGGAAGAGACAAAAAACTTCAAAGGTATCTACATCTCAGTTGGGAAGAAACAAGTATTATTTCTCAACCAAATATCAAAAGAAGCTGGTTAGAAATTATAAGAAAAGATCAAGATAGAATTATTAATCATCGCATACAAATTTCAGTCCATCGTAAGCGAAATATATTCCCTGGGGCAATTCTTGTGATATTTTTTTATGAAGTCCCATCTGATGGCTTATATGAGTAATATAAGCCTTTTTAGGTGATATTTCCCTAATAAAATCAATTGCTTCTCTCAGAGTGAAATGAGACACATGTTTTTCTTTTCTTAAGGCATTCACGACAAGATATTTTACACCAAAAAGTTTTTCCTTGCTTTCCTGAGAAACATAATTAGCGTCAGTTATATAAGCAAAATCCCCAATTCTGAATCCAAGGATTGGCAGGTTAAAATGCATCACCCGTACGGGAATTATTTCTATGTCTTTAACAAAAAATGGGTATTCCTTAATTGTATTCAATCTCATTTGTGGCACACCAGGATATTTATATTCGGAAAATACATATGCGAATTCTCTTTTTACAGCACACAGGACCCTCTCTTCGGCAAAAATATCAATTGCATCCTGACATTTATAATTAAATGCCCTTACATCATCCATCCCTGCAATGTGATCCTTATGTTCGTGTGTAAGCAGAATAGCATCCAGTTTTTTAACATTTTCCCGAAGCATTTGCTGGCGGAAATCAGGTCCGGCATCAAAAAGAAGATTCATACCATTTTTCTCAAGGAGAAGAGATGTCCTTAATCGCTTATCATGAGTATCATCAGACAAGCACGTTGGACATTCACATGCAATTACGGGAACTCCTTGTGAAGTACCTGTTCCCAAAAAGGTGATTTTCACAATAAATATTATTTGCAGACAAACCTAACTTAAAAATCCAAGACAGCAAAAACACCACAGGCATTTTTAATTGAAGCTTTCTCTCTGTTATAATTTTCTATCTTTGAGAAACGAAACAATACTGTGAAAGGAAAGCTTTATCTGATACCTGTGACACTTGGGGGAAGGGATTATGAAGCTGTCATCCCCGGGAAAGTTCTTGAAATAACAAGAAATCTGAGATTTTTTATTGTTGAAGAAATAAGAAGCTCAAGGAGATATTTAAGGCTCATTGACCCATCATTCCCGCTTAATGACACATGGTTCGGCCTACTCAATGAACATACAGAAAGGAATGATATTAGTCATCTTCTTCAACCGGCAATTGAAGGTAATGATATAGGTCTTATGAGTGAAGCAGGACTACCTTGCATAGCAGATCCCGGAGCTTTACTGGTTGCAGAGGCTCATCGGAAAAAGATACAGGTAATCCCTTTATCCGGCCCATCATCAATTATCATGGCATTGATATCTTCGGGATTTAACGGACAGAGTTTTACTTTTAATGGTTATCTCCCTGTAGATCACATTGAACGGACAAACAAATTAAAGGATCTGGAGAAAAAAGCCAGAGAAGGATATTCTCAGATTTTTATGGAAACTCCTTACAGGAACGGCAAATTACTGGAATCAATTCTTTCAGTGTGCCAAAGTGATACAGAACTCTGCATTGCTGCTGATATAACCCTGCCAGGCGAGAGCATCATAACAAAGAAGATTTCCGGATGGAAAACAGAAAAACCTGAACTGAATAAAAGACTAGTGGTTTTTGTAATGCAGGCATCGGGAAAAAGCAAAATAAGCTATAATAGAATAAAATCTTAGTAACTGATCTGAATATTTATTTTATTTTTTATTTTTCATTTTTGATATCAATCTCATAAACAAGAGTAGCTCTGGCTGGAATTTTTTTCCCATCACCCTTCAATCCGTAAGCCAGAAAAGAGGGTAAAATAAACAGGCCTTTCCCTCCTGGCCTGAGAAGTCTGAGAGCCTGATCCAGCCCGGGTTCCATTTCTGTCCGGCCAAGGACAACTTGTCTGGGACCAAGTTCAGCAGAGGAATAGCATGGAGTACCATCTATAAGAAAACAGTTATACTCCATTACCACTCGATCATTATCCGAAAAGGACTTACCTTCACCTTCGTCTTCAATATAAGACCATAATCCGGAAGATGATTCAGTCATACTGAGTCCTCTCCTTTCAATATAATTTTCTATTCGTTCCTTGTCCTTCTGTACAAGATATTTGTTCATTTCGGCCATTTCCTCTCTGCCGGGTAATACATTTAACTCTTTACTTTCATGACCTGACCTGCATGATATTATTATCAATACAGATATCACCAACAACAGATGATGCACAGTTATATGCCGTTTGATATGTCTGTCCCTGATCATCCAGGAAAATTAAAACGCTTAAAATTTGACTTCAGGACCTTAACAAAATAGTTTATTGTATTTTCCATGTTATCAGCATATTCTCCGCCTGATGCATTAAGATGGCCTCCTCCGGAAAAAAACTCAGAAGCAAATTTGTTAACAGGAAAATTACCTTTGGACCGGAATGAAATCTTTATGAACTTATCCTTCTCGACAAACAGAACAGAAAAAATAACCCCTTTTATTGCCAAAGGCATATTCACAAATCCTTCTGTATCTCCATTAATGTGATCATATGCGTTAAGATCATTTTTAGTCAGGTAAATATACGCTGTATTGTAATTCGGAAGAATAGTCATTCTTTCATTCAATGCCAGTCCCATTAATCTCATTCGTTGTTCTGAGAAATTTTTATATATCAGACTTATAATTTTGTCTTTTTCAATTCCGGTTTCGAGAAGTTCTGCTACAATATTTAGTGTATGGCCTGTATATGAACCATATTCAAAATTCCCTGTATCAGTAATTATACCTGTATAAATTGCTTCTGCAACAGGTTTTGTAAGGAAGGGTTTATCAGCAACAGAAACAAGAAGATCATAAATCAATTCAGTAGTACTGCACTTTGATGGATCAGAGATGACAATATCTGCAAATGGGACCGGATTAAGATGATGATCAATAATAATTCTCCTGGCAGATGATGAAAGGACATTTTTCCTGGCCTCTCCCAACCTTTCGGGTTGATTGAAGTCAACCATTACAATAAGGTCCGATTTGGCAATCAGTTCCCTGCAATATTTCCTGTTTTTTATGAAGATATTGATAAGATCTGCTCCGGACATCCACTTTAAAAAATCCTGGATATTATTAGGAGATAACATTTCGGGCTTTTTCCCAATCGCTTTAAGATAATGATACAACGCCAGCTGGGAACCTATTGCATCACCGTCAGGATTAATATGACAAATCAGTAATATGTTCTCAGACTCTGTAAAAAGATCTGATAATTCTTTTGAATATTCGGATAATTCTGCCACTTTTATCAGCTGTTTTAATTGCCCAAAGATAATCAATAATCTATAAGGGGAATAACAGGAAATAGTCACAAAAGCTATATTATATGAATGGTAATTATACTTTCTCCATCATAAAACCGAATGCAGTAAGGACTGGAAAGACCGGACCTGTTCTCGCTATGATAAATGAAGCCGGTTTTGAAATTGCAGCTATGAAAATGATCAGGATGTCTGTCTCCCAGGCTGAAAATTTTTATGCTGTACACAAAGACAAACCTTTCTTTTCAAGTCTTGTAGAGTTTATGTCATCAGGACCGATAGTAGTTATGATACTAAAGCATACGGATGCAGTAGATGAATTCCGTAAGCTCATAGGGGCAACCGATCCGGCAAACGCTGAACCCGGAACTATCAGAAAATTATTTGCTGTTTCATTACAAATGAATGCTGTACACGGATCTGACAGTGATGAAAACGCGATAAGAGAATGCGATTTTTTCTTTACTCCTGAAGAAAGATTCCTTTGATCAGTCTTTTCAAACAAAATGTATCAATTGTATGTTATAAACATATTAACTGAACATTATAATTAAATGGACAAAAATAAGACTGCAGATTTTTCAAATCCCGAAACTCTCGAAAAATATTCTTCAGCATTTACACTCTCCGATATGGAGATTTTTATTTTCCCTGAACTATTCTACCCCCTGGTAATTGCCAACATAATGTCGCCGCTGATCTGGAAATGGAATGAAGATCCATGGTTCAGTGATATAAGCCGTAAGAATTTTTCTTATAAAGTCAACAGGATTAAACAGTATATAATTCAAAATTATGTCTTTAATCTCGACCTTTCAACATGGGGATTAACAACCAAAACACAAGAAATCGAAAGGTTCCGCCAATTCTTTAATATTGACCTGTTAAAGCAGTCAAACGCTCTATTCGGCTATGAAGGTGACAAATATTATTTCGATATAGATATCAGAAAACACTTCGGTCTCGATAAATATGAATCCGATATTATTCCTTACTGGAAGACGGAAACTATTGAAGCGATGACAGCTTTCAGGCATAAAGCCAACTTTGCCACAGGAGCGGGCGAATGTGTTTCTTTATCTGCTCTTTACGCAGCTGCCTTATTTGTTGTCGGGAAGATACCCCTGGAAAATATTTTTCTTATCGCCACTCCCCTGCACTCGCAGAACTTCATTATTGAAAAAGAAGGACTGATAACCAATAACCGCCGGATAGTGACAAAAAACATGTGGTTCAATGGTACATCTTTATCAGAAAAAGCACGGAGAGCTCTCAGGAACGAAAATGTCACAGTTGTATCTCACATCACTGGATATATACACCTCCTCAAAAAAACAGCAACAATAAACAGAAATGAATATAATAGATTTACAAGTAACCTGAAGAAATATCTAAAAACTGATCTTACAAAAACTATATTCCTGAATTTCCTTCGTTTTAAACCAGAATACAAATCTCTCTTCCAGTATGAATGCGAAAATTGCGGAACAAGGAGATACATTGGACTTGATAAAATTTTTGAATACGAACACTCTAGCAGGTTTAATCTTTCTTCAGAGACACGTGACCGTCTGATGAAAGAAATTGATGGAGATGAGTTTCACCTTAGTCCATTACAGAACAGAATTATGCTGAATGAAGTTGATAGAATTATGGATAATATCAAAGGTAATGCCTTGCATGAACTCGAGAAACATGTTTTGGAATCCAATTCCGGTATCTCACAAAAAATTATTCATGATATGTTCTCAGAATTATCTGATTTCCTACATATTGACCCAAAACTCCCCGACGAGAATAAAGATTATATACCTTACAATATACCAGAGATCTCCCCTGATGACAGCAGAGAAAATATTATCACCAACATAACCAATAGTTCTGAATTCTCCGAATTTTCAGAACTGGTACTTTATGTTTACAGGGAAATGGGAAAAACAGACTGGACCCCCTTTATTAAGGCCGCAATAGAAAGGAACCCTGTATGTTTTAATGAGCTCCGCAGTATGTCAGTTGAAAAAGTACATGAAATAATATCACAACTGCCGGATGAATCCATATATGATGGTACGAGACTGGCACAACCAGATGAAGTTTGGAATTTTAAAAGAGGTGACGGTATTGAAAAAGCTTTTCTTCTTGCCGGTTTTATTTCTCAGAAAGATTTTTTTCAGGAGATAAATATCACTATAGATAAAGAAAATGTTATTCTAAAGTTTGACAATAATGAATACTATTTCAGATCACTGAAATCTTTCAATAAATCAATCATAATAAGAAAAGGTAAATATATTGCAGAATAATCATTAAGAAAAAATTACTATTTCCTTGTTTTATTGTAAATAATGGATATCCGGACTTACTCCAGAGAGCAGGCTCTGTCCTCTTCCATAAACATTTTCTTATCATGTTTCCTGTTTTGTGCGGTTTTTAGACCTCCAAAATGCCAACCAATTGATTTATAAATAAAAGGGTAATTTTTTCTTGTAAATATGGGTGTCTTTCGCACAAAACAGCACAGAAAGTTCTTCAGCCCGGAGGGCTGGACTTCCAATAGTACAGGTTCCACCGGGGCAGTGGCAATAAAACCGTTTCAACTTCTTCAACTTTTTCAACCGGGGAAAAGCTACCGTCAGTCAGGATGTCATTTTGAAGTCAACCCCTCCAGGCATACGCGTCAACTTAACTGTTGTTAATCTTTCTTTATTAATGACTTAGATTCGATTACTTTTTTCAATACGTAGGTGTTTCTATCCTCAATAAACCATTCCATCTCCTCACCTTTTTGAAATTGTCCTGCCTCTGCAATAGCAGCCGGAAAGTTTATGTAAAAAGATTTAGTTTTTCCTCGTTCAACTCGTTGAATTTTAACTTTATGTCCCATATTTTTCGTATATATAATAGTAATAATACTATTATAAATATAGTAATTCTTTTTATCATGCAAAAAAACCTCTTTTTCTGAAGTAAATGATTTGTTTAAGATAGCAGATATTTCTGATAATGAAATAAGAGATATTGCTTATCAATGCAGTTTCATGAAGCGTCAAGCGAAAAAGATTGATTCTGCTCTGTTTTTATCTACGATGTGTATAGCTGCCATACAAGGATCTCCCAGCTATAATGACTTAGCTGGACGATTTCATATACAATACCAGAAGAGTGCCAGTAGACAGGCATTTTGGAAAAGAGTGAATGAGTCCTGTGAAGTCTTTTTTCAAAAAATCCTGGAAAGGCTGATAATAAATAAATTACAAAGCCATAATATAGAAGCTATTAGAAAACTAAGTAATTATAAACGAGTGCTTATACAAGATAGCACAATCATCAAATTGCCATTGCGATTGTATCCTTATTATAGCGGGGTATCTAATAAAACCAAAGCTGTTTGCAATGCAAGAGTACAAGGAGTATATGATATTCTTTCAGGGCGGTTTATTTCTTTTTCTATTGATCCGTATTCTAAGAATGATCAAAAGGCTTCTTGTGAGTTGGAAATCCTTCCTGGAGATTTAATTCTAAGAGACAGAGGATATTTTAACAATGAGGAAATTAAAAGGCAGATTTCTGCTGGGGCAAGTTTTATCTGTCGTCATCGATTTAAGTCTGTATATCTGGACCCTAAATTAAAAAAGATCATAGATTTAAAAGCGTTGCTTACAAAGCATGGCAGTATCGATATGGAGGTGTGTTTAAATAATGACAACCATACAAAAGTCAGATTAGTAGCTACTCCTGTATCACCTGCTATAGCTGAACAAAGAAGAATAAAGGCAAAAAAAGAAATGAGAGGACACAATCCCTCTAAAGAATATTTATACTTATTGTCATGGACAATTTTTATTACCAATATGCCTGCATCTGAAGCCAATTTTAAACAATTAATTTCAATCTACAGCCTGAGATGGAAAATTGAAATTATTTTTAAAATTATGAAGAGCCATTTGAACTTCTCTAAAATCCATAATGTCTCGCTATGTCAACTGAAGGTTCTTTTAACGGCCAGGTTTATTATGATTATTCTATGCTTTCATTTTATCTATAATCCTTACGATCTTGCCGTTAAGAAAATTTACAAACGTACGCTAAGCTTAATGAAAGTAATTTCACTACTTGCGAAGTCTCCAGAACTGGTTACTCAATTGCTCAAATGTACAGTCATACACAATCTTAATAATGAGCAAATGAGATTGATCCTTGTAAAGTATTGTTCATATGATAAACGAAAACGAATGAATATCAATGATTTAATGATTGAATCTTTGTTAAGTTGACGCGTATGCGCGACAGGGTTGTTGTTATGATGTAATGCACCTTTCCCGGGGTGGAACCCGGGCTACTGGATGTTGACACCTCCGGTGTCATGGAAAAAAAGAATCAATGTTTTGCACAGCATTAAATTCCGGGAATAATTATATAAAATTTATTTTGGGTGTCTTTCGCACAAAACAGGA